>Ga0207014_1053_pt1 | contig 27941 bp, 19 predicted proteins | sample Alteio_BWMinCont_56_FD_153495 | JGI IMG/M metagenome (GOLD analysis project Ga0207014, IMG submission 153495) | Enriched cells from forest soil in Barre Woods Harvard Forest LTER site, Petersham, Massachusetts, United States -... | ecosystem: Environmental > Terrestrial > Soil > Temperate forest >...
GGGTGGACATTCCTCCCGCTGCGAGGAAAAAAGCTTGCCGGCCTCGGTCTTCGCTTCCATCTCGGCCTCGATCTTGCCGCTGATGTTTTCGACGATTTTCGAGACGTCCTGGAGAAACTTGGGATCGGTCACCAAGCGCTTTTCCAGCTCGGCCTTGTCCATGCTCATTTCCTTCAACTGCTCGACCTGGTCCTGCGGAACGATCTGGCGATTGTCGATGACTGTTGCGAGCTGTGTGAGGTTGTAGGCGAGCTTGCGGGCCTCATCGGGACGACCGCCGCCGTTGCCGTTGCCATCACCCTTGCCCTCGCCTTTGGCATTCGCTTGTGCACCCGGCTGAGCACCGGGTTGGGCTCCCGGTTGAGCGCCGGGCTGAGCTCCCGGTTGTGCTCCCGGCTGAGCTCCCGGTTGCGCTCCGGGCTGAGCGCCGGGTTGAGCTCCGGGCTGAGCGCCGGGTTGAGCTCCGGGCTGAGCGCCGGGCTGAGCACCGGGTTGTTTCCCAGGCTGAGCGCCCGGTTGAGCACCGGGTTGGGCTCCGGGTTGAGCACCGGGCTGAGCGCCAGGTTGAGCGCCAGGTTGAGCACCGGGCTGAGCGCCGGGTTGTTTCCCAGGCTGAGCGCCGGGCTGAGCGCCGGGTTGCGCTCCGGGCTGAGCGCCAGGTTGAGCACCGGGCTGAGCGCCCGGTTGTGCTCCCGGTTGAGCTGCTGGTGTATTTTGTGCCAGGAGCGCATTGAGATTGGCCTTCGCTTCTTGAGCGGCGCGGTTCGCACGGCTGAGCTGGCCCTCGCGGCTGGCCGCAAGCGAGTCGGAGCTGGCTTGAAGATTGTCGATAACCTTTTGCAGGGACGCCTCGGCATTCGTCTGTTCGTCGACGGCCGAACCGGGACTGGCGTTGTTGAGATCGATGACGGCGTTGGCCATCTTGGCTTGAGGCTGGCCCCGCTTGATGACTTTTTGCGCGTCAGACAGGGCGCGTATGGCCTCCGGCTCGCCCACCTGTCCGGCCCAGGTGTTCAGATCGTTGATTTGCTTGTTGAGGGTTTCGGCGTCGGCGCCCAGCACCGTTTGCTGGTAGGCCTGCTTTTGAAGGTCGCGCTGCTGTGTTTGGTCGGGCTTTTTATCGCCGAGATCTTTGGCCACGGTCCCGGTCTCCGCGCCAAGGTCCTTTTGTTTGTCGAGCAACACGGAGGCCTGTTTCTCCGCGTCGCCGATGGCGGCGGCGAGCTTGTCGCGGTCCGAATTGCGCAGGCTGTTGCTTGCCTCCTGCAAAGCAGCCTTGGCTTCGGCGGCCTTGGCCTTGGCTTCATCGGTCTTGCCTGCGGCGAAACCACGGGCGGCCTCTTCCATCATCTTCGCGGCGGCGGCGGCTTGATCGGCGGCATCCTTAAGTTTTGCGTTGTGCGCCGCGTCTGCCAGCGCCTTGGCCTGATCGGCGGCCGCCCGGGTCTTGTCCGCGATATCGTGCTGGGCTGCGGCAAGGTCGGTATCCTTTGGCGGAGAGCCTCCGCCATTGGGGGCTTGCGCTCCCGCGGGCGCCTGACCCTGGGCCTTGGTGACGAGCGCATCCTGTTTCTTGACCAGGTCATCGACTTGTTTGGCGGTTTCGGCGACAGCCTTGGCTGTCGACTGGGCATCGTCCTGAGGCGCCTTGTCCTTCGCATCGGCGGTGAGGGCGTCCAGACGGGCCTGCTCCAGCATGGTCATGGTCGGGGAGCTCTGGCTTCCGTTCTCGGAGGAGGATGCCGCCTCGTCTTTTGCCTTCACCTCGAGGTCGTGCAGGATCCCGTAGCCGGCATAGAGGGCGGCGGCGGTGCTCAGTTCGGCCGTGGCGGTGGTTGTGTCGGTGGCGGCCAGCGCGTCGTGAGATTTTTTGATATGCGCCGTGATGACGGGAGCGATCTTGGCCAATTGGGGCATCTTCTCCAGGTCGACAAAATCGAGGACGTTGCCCTGGTCGTCAACCATCGTGGCGGCGAGCTCGGCGCCGCGCTTTTTAAGTTCGTCCGGCTGGATCCGCGCTTTCTGGTTATCGAGTTCCCAGACCTTGGCGAGCAACGCCAGCATGTCGGGCCCGCTCGTGCCGGCGCCCCCGCCTTCGGAAATCTCCGGCGGGGCCCAGGTTCCCCAATTCTCAAAGTAGCCGACGATGATGAACCCGATCGGGGAGGAGGTTATCTGGCCCTTGGCGTCACGCGCCTCCACATGGTACGGGATGGCGTCGTTGGGCTGGAACGGCGGCTGGGCCTCCTCGAGCATCAGCCGGTAGCCGGCCTGCACGCCGTGGGGGGAATCCTTGACATTGGCGGGCGCGAGCTTCAACGGCAGACGTGTTTCCTGCGACTTGCCCTGCGCGTCGATGCGCGTATAGATCAGGTCAACCCCCTCGACCCCGAAGTCGTCCCCGGCCTCGATCTGAAAATTCACTTCGCCCACCACGTTGGTCATCGCGGGCGATTGCGGCGACCTGACCGCCAGCGTGGGAGGCGTGTCGGGAATGGCATGGACCGAAAGCGGAGCCGCGCTGACCGCCTGCTGGCCGTTCACGTCGGTCAGGGTGTAATCGTAGGTGTCATCCTCTTTCACCTCGAAGGAAACGGTCGCCGTGGCCGGCGCTTGCGGATCGACCGTCACGCTCTGGGTCTGGCCTTTGCTCCACTTGATCTGGCCCTCCTTGAGCGACGTGCTGGTGAGAATGCGCAAGGTGACCTTGGAACCAACCAGGGCGGTGACATCGCCGGTGGAGGGCTTTTCGACGTGGTCGGGCTGCTTGACGTAGTCCGGATAGTGGGTCGTCGTTTCCAGCGACTGCACGATGAGCGGGTCATAGACGGTCAGCTGATAGGTGTCGCTTTTGGCGTCGCCGCACGTGACGTAAAACTCGAGGTCTTCGCTCACGTCGGGCAGCGAGCCCTGGAAGCCGTTGAGCTTTTCGATTTCGGTCATCGCGAGTTTTTGCCAATCCTTTCCCGCTTTCGGACGGAAGTTCAGCGTCACCGCCTGGTCCGCGGGCTTGGATTTGGACAGCGTCGCCTCGAAGTCGAAGGAGCTGCCCCGCGCGAGGCTGGTGTCGCCTTTCGACAGCGTGAGCCGGAGCGGTGCCGCCTGCGCCGCCGCCGCATCGTGCCGGGCCGTGTCTTCAGCGGTGGCTTGCCAAGGTTGCAGGACGCGCCCGATGTGGTGGGCGAAGGTGTCGGGGAACAGCACGCTCAACAGCACGTAAACACCAATGCCGGCCAGCGCCATCACGCCATACTTTTTCAATCGCGAAAAGTCGGCCACGCGGCTGACCTGGGTGCGCGCGCTGCGCGCCAGGGCTTCGCTCACGACCGCGTCGATCAACGAGGCCTGTTGTCCGGCGGCCTGGTCGCGCTTGTGGCTAAACTCGACCGCTGTGATGAGCACGCCGTCGAGTTCAGACCGGTGCTCCTCGATATAGAGGGCGATTTGCTCGTCCGGAATCTTCCGCAGAAGCGGCTTCACCACGTGCCGGGCGAAGAAATACCCGATGGCGGCGATCGCGGCGGCCCACATGAGCAGGCGGACGACCGGTTGCGGCTGGTAAAGCCAGTCGAGAAAAAGCAAGGCGGTGAAAATCCCGATGCCCTCGGTGACAACGATGGCCAGTCCCGACAAAGCCGCGGCCCGTTTCCACGCCCGGCGCACCACGCCGAAGCGCGCCGCCAGTTGCCCGTAATCGTTGATCGGTTTTGCCCGGGTTGTCATGTTAGTGCCTCTGTGTTTTATTGCCGACGACCAGTTCCGCAAAAGTCAGGGCCAGGGCCCCCGCCAGCAGATACCACCACAGTCCGGCGTCCTTCTTCTCTGAACCCTGCTGAGGCGCGGAAGTCGCGTCGGCATCGAGCCCGCCCAGCATCTCGTCCGGCGCACGTTCGATCGCGGCCGCAATCTCGTCGCCGGCCACGGTGGCGGGATCGCCCTCGGTCAGGTTCCCGTTCACCGCGTAGCAGAAATCCTGCTGTCCCTGCGCGTTGAGCGCGTTATAAAGACCGGGCTGCGCGGCATAGTAGCCCGATTTCGTGCCGGTCTGGGTGGGCGTGAGCGTCTGGCCCTGCGGGTCTTTCAGCGTGTCGCCGTCCGGCACTGGCAACAGATCGCCGCTGGTAAAAGTCGCCTGCTGCCCGGTCTGCACCGCGAGGTAACGGACGATTTGATGGACGAAGGGAAGGAAGACCGACTGGTAGGCGAAATCGTTCCAGTTCGAGTCAATTGCGCTGACCAGCGCCAGCGAGACGCCCTTGCCGATTCGCCGCTCGAGAATCGCCGGACGTATGTCACCGAAGCGCGCCAGGACCCGCGAAAGCTGCGTGTCGGTCGTCTCCCAGTAGCGAGCGAACTTCGGCAGGGAAAGGTCGCCGTGGTGCGGCAGGGAAAACACCTCGAACACGGGGTGATCGAAATCGATGCGGGTCAGCGATTCGGCCGTCTCGCCATTGGCCGGGCGCGCCTGCAAAATCTGGCGCAGCTTGCACGGCGCGACCCGCCCGAACTCGGAGTTGAACGAATCCGCCTGCGCCTGATCTCCCAGAAGAAAGAACACGCCGCCGCCGCGATTCAACAGCGCCTCGATCGCCTCCGCCACCGGCGGCGGCACCTGCCCGACATTGGCCAGGATCACCACGCTTGATCCGGCCACGTTCTGCGGCGCGACTTTATCCGCCGCAAGGGTCGTCACGACGAAGGGCGATTCATCGGTCGGCACCAGCGCCTTGTTCAGGAAAAAGGCCGCATCGATTTGTGGGTTGGGCGAGGGACGGCCATCGATCAGCAACACCGGAATCCGGGGGATCGTCCGGGCATTGAAATAAACCGTGTTGTCCGGCGTGGAGGCGCCGGAGCCAATGACAACATAACCGGGATTATCGCCCGGCGTGTCAAAGACATGGCGGAAGCGCACCGCGACCGTGCCGTTGGCGCGAAGGTTGACCTTCTGGGCGTCGGCCTTTTGGCCGCCGAGCCAAAGGGCGACATCGACGTCGTTCCGCGGCTGGTCGGAATAATTCGCGATCCGCACGGCGATCGAAGCCGGCTGCTTGTCGAGCACCAGGCTGTTCGGCGCGCTCATCTCGACGATGCCGAGGCCGCTTCCCGCATCGGTGGGCTTGACCTGGCGGATGGTCAGCTTCACGTCGCCGGCCAGCTTCCAGTCGCCCTTGAAGTAACTCCAGCCCGCGCGTTGCAAGTCGGAGACCAGCACGATTTCCTTCTGTTTGGCGCGAACGCTCCGCAGCAGTTCGTTGGCCTTGCGCAGGGCGTCGGCGATGTTCGTCCCGCCGTAACCGGGCGTCACCGCATCCGCCGCCGCTTTGACCGGCGCGATTTTGTCGCCGAAAGGAACCTGGATGGCCGGCGTGTCGGCAAAGGTGATCAACCCCGCCGCGTCCTGCCCTTCCGTCAACGACCCGGCGGCGTCCTGCGCCTCTTTCTTCAGGGCCTCGGGCAAACCGGCGCGCTTCATGGAGCCCGAGACATCCAGCACCACGACCCGCGCCGTCGCGAACTCATGCCGGGTGTCGACCGTCTTGGCGCCGAAAAACGGCCGGGCAAAAACAAAGGCCAGCAACGCGGCCAGCGCGACCCGCAGTAAAAGCAGGAGCAATTCCTGGAACTTTTTGCGCCGCACGACCAGCTTGGCGCCCTTGGCGAAAAAGCGGAGCGTTGAAAAGGTGGCGTGCTGAATCCGGTCGCGGGTCAGCACGTGAAGCAACACGGGCACCGCGACGCCCGCCAGCGCGAAGAGAAAGATGGGATTTACGAAAGACATTGGAGTCCTAACCCAGCCTGCTCCGGCGATAAAGATATTCGCTCAGGGCGAGTTCCAGCGGTTTGCCGGTATCGAAGAGCTTGTACTCGGCGTGGATGCCCCCGCATCCCTTTTCATAAGCGGCGAGAAATTGGCGCAGTTCCTCGAGATAAACCGGCTTCATGCCCTCGGGCGAAACCGTGACTTTTTGTCCCGTTTCCAAATCGGTAAACTCGGTCATGGTCGTAAATGGAAACGCCAGTTCCCCGTTGTCCATCACCTGGAAGACGATGACCTCGTGCCCCTGAAAGCGGAAATGTTGCAGCGCGGAAATCACCTTCTCCGGCTCATCGAGCAGATCCGAAATCAGGATGACCAGCCCTTTCCGCTTCAAGCCCTCGGCCAGCTCGTGCAACGGCCCGGAGATATTCGTCTCCCCGCCCGGCTCGGTGGTTTCCAGAGCGGCCAGCATGTGCTTGAGGTGCGTCTGGCGCAGTCGCGGAGGCAGCACCGTGCGGATCTTGGTGTCGAAAATCATCAGCCCCGCCGCGTCGCGCTGGCGCATCATGAAATAGGCGAGGCACGCCGCCATTTTTGCCGCGTACTGGAGCTTGGTCGGGCCTTCCGGCGCGGAGCGGTAGCCCATGGAGGCGCTGGCATCGACGATGAGATAGCAGACGAGGTTCGTCTCCTCCTCGAATTGCTTGATGTAATAGCGGTCGGTCTTGCCGTAAACCTTCCAGTCGACGTGCTTCACCTCGTCGCCCGGCGAGTACTGCCGGTATTCGGCGAACTCGACGGAAAACCCGCGATAAGGACTGCGGTGCAGGCCGAGGATGAACCCCTCGACCACGACCTTGGCCAGGAGCTGCATCGAATCGATGCGGCCCAGGACGTTGAAATCGAGAACGCCGGGATTGGCCATATGCTTGGATGCTTGAGCTTTTACAGCCCGGACTTGGGCGGTGAGACCGTTTCCTGGAGACGCCGGATGATCTCCTCGGAGTTGATCCCTTCCGACTCAGCCCGGAAATTGGTCACGATGCGATGCCGCAGCACCGCCGCCGCCACCGACTGGACGTCCTTGATCGTGACGTAGGGGCGGCCGCTCAACACGGCGCGCGCCTTCGCGCCGAGGATGAGATAATGCGAGCCGCGGATCGAAGCCCCCCACGAGACATAATCCTTGATGAACTGCGGCGCGTCCTTCTCGCCGGGCCGGCTGCGCGCGGTCAGCTCGACGGCGTAGCGGATGATCGGCTCGGCCACGGGCGTCTGCCGGACGATTTCCTGGTAGAGCATGAGAGTGTAGCCGTCGATGCACTTGGCCACGTCCTGCACGTTCACGCTCGTGGTCGAATTGACGACTTCCAGTTCCTGCTCCTTCGGCAGGTAATCGATGATGAGGCTGAACATGAACCGGTCCTGCTGGATTTCAGGCAGGGGATAGGTGCCTTCCTGCTCGATCGGGTTCTGCGTGGCCAGCACGAAGAACGGTTCTTCCAGCGCGTAGGTAACGCCGCTCACGGTGACCTGGTGCTCCTGCATGGCTTCGAGCAGCGCGGCCTGCGTCTTCGGTGGCGTGCGGTTGATTTCGTCCGCGAGCAAAATATTGGTAAAGACCGGCCCGGGCCGGAACTTCATGTTGCGCGTGCCGGTGGTCCGGTCTTCCTCAAGCACTTCGGTGCCCGTGATGTCGGCCGGCATCAAATCGGGTGTAAACTGGACGCGCCGGAACTTGAGGTCGAGCGCGCGGCCCAGGCTTGAAATCAGGAGCGTCTTGGCCAGTCCCGGCACGCCGGTGATCAGGCAGTGGCCGCCGGCGAAAAAGGTCGTGATCACGTCTTCCACGACCTGGTTCTGCCCGACGATGACTTTGCGCACCTCGTGCAGGATCTTTTCCTTGCCCTGGCTGATCGCGGCGATCGCGTCCTCCGCGCTCATCTCGATTACCTGTCCCTCTTGCTCCGGAGCAAGAGCCGGTTCCGCGGTTGTTTCAGTCGCCATAAAATTATGCTCCTTGCGGCGTCGGGGTGATCGCCACGATTTTCCCGATCAAGTCCTCGATCGACACGCGATCGACTTCCGCGCGGAACGAGAGCCCGATGCGGTGTCGCAGCACCGGCATGATGACCTTCCGCACGTCCGCGATGGTGACCACGCTGCGCCCTTCGAGCGCCGCAGCCGATTTCGACGCCAGCGCGATATTCTGGCTCGCGCGCAGGCCTGCGCCCCACGAAACGTAGTCCTTCACGAAATCGGGACAGCCCGCCACGCTCGGGCGGGTTGCGCAGGTCAGATCGACGATGAACTGGCCGATCTGCGGCGGCAGCGTCACTCTTCGCACGTAGCCGGTAAATTCCAGGAGTTCCGCGCCTTCGATCACGCGTTCGAGCACGACCCGCGTCGAACCGGTCGAGTGGCGGACGACTTCGATCTCCTGATCGTCCGTGAGATAATTCATCATGATCGAAAGCATGAAGCGGTCCTGCTGGGCCTCGGGCAGGGGATAGGTCCCTTCCTGCTCCATCGAAATCTGCGTCGCCATGACGTAGAACGGCTTCGGCAGCGGATAGGTCTGGCCGCCGATGGTGACCTGCCGCTCCTGCATGACCTCGAGCAGCCCGGCCTGCGTCTTCGGCGGGGTGCGGTTGATCTCGTCCGCCATGACCAGATTGCAGAACACCGGCCCGGCGACGAACTTCGTCACGCGATGCCCCGTGGTCTGGTCTTGTTCGAGGATTTCCGTGCCCGAAATGTCCGAAGGCATCAGATCGGGCGTGAACTGGATCCGCTTGAAATCGAGGTTCATCACCTTCGCAAGCGAGACAATCACCAGCGTCTTGGCCGTGCCCGGAGGCCCCTGGAGCATCAAATGCCCGCCGGCAAACATGCCGATGAGAATCTGGTTCAGCGCTTCTTCCTGGCCGACGACCAGTTTGCGCATTTCACGGAGAATGGTCAGCCGCGCTTCCTTGATGCGGGCTAGGTGTGGCAGGAGCTCGTCCTGTTCATTCGTTTCGGCAAGCGGAGTGGAGGTCATGTCTGTATAAGCAAGTAAGGCGACACGTGAGAGAACAAGCGAAGATGGAGAAAGTAGCGAAAATAATTGGATAGCAACTTAAACCGCGTTCGCCAAGGGAAAGGGACAATCTCTTTTGCCGATGGTGCGCGGTACAGGGTTCGAACCTCTGATTCAAGCTTGGAACATCAGCAACTTGCAAGCCCGGACTCACAAGGAGACTCACAAAACCTTTCCGACCCTGATTTGGCCAAGCTGATTAAGAAGTGGCCTGCCCTCTCTACCGCTTCAAAGGCCGCCATCTCAGCCATCATCGACTCCCTAACCGCAGAAGGATAGGCAGATTTTATTTGGTCCGCCGCTTAACTCGACCGTCCATGATTAGAGGGACGGGTATAAATTTCAATGCTGGCTTGCTGAATACGGGCACCGAACTCCTAGCCTAAATTGGGATCGCCTCAAGCCGGTCGAATCTGGCGGTTGATCGTCTCGTCTTTGATCTTGCCGTCTTCGGCCAGGAGAAAGGCCTTGCTGATGACCACAGCCATGACGTTATCGCCCTCGAAGGGGAGAAACACCTTTGCGCTGCTTGGCGTCGCAACTGACGAGCGCGCGACAATGCAAAGATACTGGTCGTTGGGGGACATGAGAATGTTTCCGCTTCCCAGATGGATTTTGTAGGTCCGCAGCTGACCCTTCACGACAAGAAACTTGTCCGAAAAACTGCATTGGCTAGCGATTTTGAGTCGTGGGATCAGGCGCTCCAGAATGGCTTTCCGCGTCTGCGCACTGGCGCCTAGATCGCCGAACGACTGATTGTGCCAGTAGTCAACGTAGCGTCCGCGAGGCCCGCCGTCGTTCCAGTTCGGGTCGTTTGCCACGCTTGCCACGCCAACGAAGAGGTCCACATCCCGCATGATCTCCGAGAAGACTAAGGCGGGAATTTCGGCCAATGGCGACGGCTCGTCCGGCCCGCCTCGGTCCGGCGCATATCCGCCGCCGCCTGCGTGTGCATATCGTTGCGGCGCGGCGATGGGATAAAAGCGAACCTGGTCGGTAGAAAGGTAAAGATAGCTGCCGGAATCATTCGTGTCCTGGCCATACTCCGTGCCGACGCCCTCGATCCAAAACTCGGCGCGCAGATTCCATTTCGGCAGGAGGATGTGGGCGGGTGGATAACTGTCGTCCACCATCAGCCGCAGCTTGTTCTTCCAGCCTCGTTGCCCTGCGAGTGCGTGGAATTGGTGCTGCTTGAGAATGTGCGCCGCGAACCTGTTTGAGTAGACGCGTGTATTTTCTTCCGCAGGAGTTAGCAGATAAATCTCGCGGTGGGCCTGCTTGAAGGGCTGACGAATCTCTTTCTCCTCCAGCCAAACGCGCCACGCCGCAATCTCATCATGGGTGGAATCGAGTGGGTGCCAGTGCGTGACCTTTGTTCCTGGCGCTAGGTCGAGGGCGTGACCATGCCTGTCACAGATCGCGCCGTTCTGCCACAGCCCGTCACGCGACCTGCCTTCGTGCGAAAAACGCCAGATGAGTTTCCGTGCAATGACGCCAACCAGCGGATGGTCCAAATAACGCTCTCTCCACACTTCCAACGGCCATTCCTTCTGCTGCAAATAAAGTTGGTCGATCCGCTCCACCTGCGCAGGGAGCATTTTCGCGATGTCCTTCTCTGCCGCCTTCAGTTCCTTTAAATCCTCCGCGAAATCGCTCTTCACCTTGGCAGGGACCGATTTTTGAATCTTCCCCTCAGCATTGCGCCAGATAATCTCGGTCGTCTTGCTGTCGGGAATGGCCAGTTCCGCGCTGAAATCGCCGAACTCCCACGTCGCCTTCCCCACTTCGGTCAGGCCATAACCCGGTACTGCCATTTCCTCAAGATCTTCTTTCGGCAAGCCTAGACGCTTCGCCGCGACGCCCAGCGCTTTCTCCAGCATCTTCTGCGCGGTGCCGAATTTCACCTTCACGCGCAATAGTGCCATCTGCCCGACGCCATCCATGCCCGGCATCGCGCCCAGCGCATACACGCACGCATTGCCCACACGCACCAATCGCGGCCCTTGCCCCGGAATCTTCTTGTACGCGCTCACCGCCAGCGCCCCAACCGCGCGCGCTATTTCCTTGTCCTCGAAAAGGCCGCATATCCACGCCAGCCCGCGCAACAAATCTGCATGTCCATCGCTGATATGCAGTGGATGTAATGGCCGGTTGTAGGAATTCAGCAGTTCGTTGGGCCGAGGCTTGTCAACCAGGGGAAACCACGTCAGCACGCCCTGCTTGAAGTCGTCTTTCTTCATCACCTTCGTGATCAGTTTTTCCGCCGACGCCATCCATTTCGCACTCGGGGTCCCGCTGGTGGCCGACTGGCAGAGCGCCAAGACTTCGGCCCACGCCGTCTGTTTCGACGGCGAGAGTCGCTCGATGTACGCCAGCGCCGCGTCGGACCAGACTTCACCGGGTTGAATCGGAACTTTCGGTGCTTGCCCGAGCAACTCCTCGATCCGTTCGCGCGGAATACGCAGGTCTTTGTACTCCGGCTGCGCCGCCAGCTTTTTCTGCAACGCTCCAAGCGCTTCGGCCACCCGCGGCTCAAGCGAACCGCCGCCCGCAAGATTTTCCGCCGCGCTGACAATCTTACTTACGGGATGATGGTAGGTGTGGACCGGCTGGGCCAAAGCACACCATTGGCAGAGCGCTGCCACGGTATTACCACTCAAGGGAAGTTTGCGCGACAAAAGCGCGTCGAGAAGGTGATATAGCGCACGCCGCGGTCCCCAAAGCTTATGCCATCCGGGTTGGAGATGCGGATTCCACCGGGGAATGCCTTCCGGAAGACGGGAACGGAAAGCCTCAATCTGGCCGTCGCATTCCGCCAGAAGGGGTGGCAGTACCTCTACAACTTTCGCCTGCCCCTCACGGTCCAAAGCCAGGATTTTGTCGCCAATGGCAGTGCCACGCGGCATCGGATCCAAACCGTTCGCGGCTTTTCCCCCGCCGACTTCCTTGACGTAGGTCTCAACCAGTGCTGACGCCTCGGCGCCGGGCTTCGGCGACGCTCCGAAGATTTTCCCGAACAGGCTCACGGTTCAACCTCCCACGAGCGGCACCAACTTCACGAAGGTCACCTCAGTGTCGACCTTCACGTCGAAGCCGTCGTCGAGTTGCTCCGCCTGCCGGTCGCCCACGAGCATGAAGAAGCCGTTGGATTCGAAGGCCCGCAACGCTTCGGCAAACTGCTTCTCCCAGTCGAGCGTGCGGTGCTTCTTCAGCTTCGCGCCGTTGAGCGTGCGCTCCGCGTCGCCCGGCTCGACCAGCCCGCTAAACGTGTCCGACTGCGTCTGGTTGAAATCCTGAACTTCCTGGTAAATGCGTGCGCGAATAATTTCACGCGCGGTCATGCGTTCCGCCAAAGACTCCAGCGTGAACGAACTGAGTCTGGTCCCATTCGGGGCTGCGTCCGTGAATGTTAGGGTCGATGGCATGGGCAAAGCTATCCGTTCGATGGATGGAATTCGAGTATGAAGATTCAAAAAAGCGAACACCCAAATCCTCGACAATTTGGCAGAACAAGAGTCGAGGAGGATGTGGATGTGATCCTCTCCTTGAGCCCGGAAAAACTCGCTTAACGTACGGAGTACAGATTCGCTGAAAGCGGAAATGTATTACCCATGACGGTTATTATGAGGAATGAGCAAGAATCGAAGAAGACAAAAAGTCTCCTGAGGAAGCTAAAAATGCTTCTGCTGAAATCACGACTGAATGTTAAACCAATCGTTGACCAGAAGTTTGAACCTCAGAATGTCATTATCACTCAAGTCTGAGCTATGAGCGATAACGTTTCTAATTTGGTTGAATTCCGAGAGCACTTTGTTCATGGCTTTCTTACTTCTGATCGTGTCGGAAAAGCAGTCCCAATTGGACTCCATGATAACGATTAATTCTCCAAAGTTCGTGTAAGCAAGGGGATCGTCTGACCTCACCGTAAGTACTGTGTCTTTTTCTCGTTTTTGCTTGTCGGCAACCTCTGTAGCAATGGCAGCGGGTACTTTATCCCACCATTTCACCCCATATTTCTCACTCATCCGTTCTGTAACCAAACGCCGGACACTGTTCTCAAGACAATAATAGAGGACGTAAAAATCAGCCATCTTTCGGGATTGGCGACGTATGTCTTGGTCAAATAATTCAATGTCTACGAGCTCGTCCTTTTTAATCGTCCGTTGATGACCGAGATCAATTCCCGTCGCCTCAAGTTTAGCAAGGTCAGACTCCAAAAGGAGATTTTGCATTGCAAAACTTTTTAGCGACTCAATTGTTGTGGGTTCACTTTTCAAATAAGATGTGTTCCTTTAGGCTCTTGAAAATGGCGTTAAAAACTTCAATCTCTGTTGTAGCAGGAAGATTTAAGTTAATTGTATAGGAGAGTCCGAGGTGAGTTTTTAACTTCTGATTGGGAGGATGTTTAATCGGTGATTCATCCTCATCATGGATCGGCACCTCTTCAGTTTTTGGCTTTGTCGGGACTGCGGTTTCGAAATCGGCTAATTTGACTAACTCTGAAAATGTTGAAGCTACGGCCGGAATCACTTTGTCGTCAGCTCCTGCACCTGTAAGAGTTTTAAGTTTTCCAATAAGTTCCGTTTTTGATAACTTGTGGCAGTATTCATTGGCCAGATAAAGCTCCGAATAAGCCTTTCGCAGTTGTTCAGCCAAAATACTTCGTGACTTCGATTCATCTCGGTAATCTTTGTAGGTCTGGGTTGGAATATTGGCTTGATCCAGAAACCCTAGTCTTTTGAGAAGCGGAATCATCGCACGGTAACTTGTGGATTTAAGGCCGAGCACAGAGACCATAAAATCATTAGTAAATTTCGGAGGTACCGACGCCTTTTGAATCTCGCGAAACAGCTTAGCAATGTTCCCGTACCCGTTCACATAAGGAGGATAATTCACCGGCATAATTTGAAGATTGTGGCCTTCATTTACAAAAACGCAATGCGAACTACCGGCGTTTATTTCCAAGCTCCAACAGCTAGGCGCTCGGCCTGACAAGACGCTCCCACGACGACCATTGGAAGTCGCGTTTTGTTCCGACCCGCCGCCTCCGCTGGGGCGGGACCAAGAGGCGGTCGGCGCCTCCGTCCACTGCGAACCTATCTCGTCCAGACCCGAGCTTTTAGAAAACTCGATAGCCTCCAAACACCGAATGCCAGGGCCGTCCATAAGATGGCCGAGCTAGGTGCGATCAGCCAAGCAGTCTGCCATGGGTCGGGTGTTTTCTCGGGAATGTCGGTCCGGTCAAGGGCGAGGAAGTCGACCAACAGTCCCGGCATGGCACTGATTTCGCAGGCGACTTGCATCGGATTGTATCGATAGTCATCGAAGTGATAGGTCGTTTGATACCGGGTCATGTAAGTATCCCCCATTATCCAGCAACCATAGGTAGCCATCAGCAGAGTTACGAAAAATACGATTATAAGAAAGCGGTGCACGTTCATGGTAATCGCGTCACAAGATATTGTTCTTACAAGGGGTGATGTGGCGACTCAATTTAAGGTGAAAAGTGAGCATGCAAGAAGAAGGCCACCGGGAGTCGCCTCCAGCCGTCTTTTGTTCCCACTGCCGCCTCACCGAGGTCGGGAATAAGGCGCGGCCAGCATCCTCAGTTCGCCGTTCCAGAGCCAGCGTGGTGTTACTTTTCTACATTTATCTTAAGCGTTGGCTTTGATTCCGCATTCCCGCAGAATCATTGGATGAAGACTCGAAGAACCTTCATCTCAGCAAGCGACTGTCTACACATCACCTCGTTCCTGAGAGAGAATGTCGAGCCCTGCAAGGATGAGTGGCGTCGAACTTTCTATCCGTGCTCCGCCATGCTGAGGGACGGCACCGAACTCTCTCGAGTAATGGTCCGTTCCGAAAAGGAAACCGGCGACCATTTTCTGCGTTTTGTAGCGCCCGAACATGATCGCGGTGAACCGTATCGCTCTTCGATGCTGCGAGCTTGGGTCACCATGGGCAATCGAGTTTCAGCTTTGCAAATATCATCGGTCCACAAGAGCAAGTACGCCTTGCCGGGACACATTTTCAGCGAGTTTGCAGCCATGGGCGAAGTAGCTATGAGTTGCAATATGTGCGTGGTCACGATGAAGGATGGAGCAGAACTGGTTCTTGCTTCGAGCGGAGTTGCGCCTTTCTTTGACTTTCCCAGTCCATATAGCGGAGAAGATATTGTCTCAGTTCGAGGAGCTCGCCGTGATGCGCCCAGCCCAATTCGGGAACTTTTCTCTTTCGAGACTTTCGTTGCGTGGCCAGAGGATGAGGCGGAATAATTATCTCTGAGAGTGTCAGTATGACTGCCGGTATGATTGCGAAAACTTACCTGATAGCGGGGATACTATCCTTGTGCGCAGGATTAGCTCAAGGCGATGACACCTTTACGTGGGACTCTCCACATCATCTCTATCGCGCTATTAATAAGCAGAATGACACTTATCACATTTCCGATACTCAGATTACCTCGCTAGCCGATTCTACCGCTCGGCCTCTATTTGAAATGGGGGGTGACTCTGCCGCATCTGTCTTTTTGCCTCGGGTTCATGGTTTTTGGTCCGATGACGACAGCCAGCTAATCCTCGTTAGCGGTCGGAAAGCTAACAGCGGCGATTTAGCCTTAGACTGCCAAATCATCGAGAAAGATGCACAAACTTCGCGATTCGGCCTAAAGAGCAGTGGTTATCGACCCACTCCTGCGCCTGTAGAAGAAGAGGCTTCTGATCGTCTTCTTGCTCTCTTTCCAGAATCAAAGTCGCACACCGTCAGCGGCTACTCCCTACTATCCTGCCGGTGGACGGGTGAGAAAATACTGGAAATCGAAAACCAACTCGATGTCTCAGTCGAGGACGTCGCCCACAGTGTCCATAATTGTCGCACGAAGTGGACCGCAAGCCTGCAGGTCACGGACAAGGGCCTCCTTACCACCGATCTCGGGCCAATCGTGTACGCGACGTTGGACCCCCAGCATCAGCCTGGCGCTTGGCAAACACTTCCGGTGACAGACCAAGATCGGTTGCGCATTGCCGTCCGACTCGGACAAATAGACAAGGTAACCGATTTGCTCAAAAAAGGCATCAATCCTAATGGCTATGCTGACATCAGCCTGCTCTCTATCGCGATCGGCAGGGATGACCTTTCTATGGCTGATGCTCTCCTCAAGGCGGGCGCGAGTGTGAATCCTTCTGTCTCTGTCCCGGAACCGCCGCTCGCCTTGGCGATGATGACGCCCGATAGTCGCATCTTCGACCTAATCATGGCAGCGCATCCGTCACCTGCGCACGACAGCAGCGAGGACGCTTACTTCGATCTTTACAGCGGCTTGGGAATGCATTCCGGTCCGCTCCAAGCTTTGGACCCAAAAATGAATCCAAAGGCTAGCGTTGCCCTTGCGGAATTGGAAAGAAGGCTCAGTGTCCTAAAAGCTGCCGGGTTCGACATTAACGCTGCGGACGACAAGACCGGTGAGACGATCTTAATAACAGCGGTCAAGGATCATGCCGCTCTTCCCATTCTGCAAACGCTGGTGGCGGTTGGCGCGAATCCTACGCAGCGTAACAAGGCAGGAAAATCTTCAGCCGACCTCGCCGCCGACGAAAAGGAAATCGACGTCCTGCGGTTTCTTGATGTCGATCACAGCCACGCGGCCTTTCTTGACGATCACGATATTCCAGCAGGCTCACCTTTCGTCGGCAGTTGGGGCAGAGGTGACGATATGGAGGGTCTGGAGTTGAAGACTGACGGCTCCGGCGTGTACGCCAGCATGTTGGCGTGCAATGTCGCGTGGAAGCAATCCGGCGATGTCGCCAGTCTTGAATTGGTTCCGATGAAGGGAAACCTGCCTAACGGCACAACTCTTAAAGGAACCGCCCGGGTCACATCGGATGGTAAAAAGCTGAAACTTGAACTGGTGAAGACCGGGAGTCCCGCCTGGACCGTGGAATTATCGCGAACGCACGAATAACTGTCAGCTAAGGGTTACTGAAATGCTGGTATCAACCAAGTGCCCGATTCGCGCTGGCTGCTCTGAAAAGAGGAGCGAAAATCTTCGTGGGTCGTCGAACTATAAGCGATGACTAATAAAGGAACCGACCCCTATTTTGGGATCGGTCCCTTTCATGGAGAGGTTACGAATTAATTTCGAGCTTTAATTTGATCCCAGACACTCGCAATTTCACGCAAAGCATCATCAAGTTGCTTCTGCCTGTAATTAGGTATGCGATGTCCTTCGATCACTGAATTCGAGAAGCAATCGATTAACTTTGATTTTTCAATGTCAAATTGAATCCGGGGCTGCACTTGAGCGTGACCATAAATTAGCAGAAGGAGAAGACCGATTTCCGCAGCATCGGCGGAATACTTGTCCTTTGAAAAGCGCAGCTTGGTGTATGCGAAAAAATGTTCACCAAGGTTACTTGTGATTATCTCGGGGCGAATGCTGATTTTCACTTCTTCTCTCATTAAATGTGCATTTTGACGGATGAACTGGTGATTCCCTGTTGGGGGGATCGCAAGTTCTCGCAATCTGCAAAAGTGATGCACGGCCTCTGCGTTGCATTTATTTTTGGATGCTTCTTGTTTACTTTTCGCTGGTAATGCCGCAATCCGTTCTGCGGCCTGCAATAGCTCCGTCTCGTGATATTGACCCTCATGGAACGATGCTAGGATAGCTTGCAATGCCCTTGCGTAATACGAGACTCGATAAGCAGGGGGAAATTTCTGGTTTCGTAAAATTTCCTTTTTCTCTGCTGGAGTACTGAAAACGTATTTTGCCAATTCATTTGCGGAGATGTGAGGGGGCTCAACTTGAACTGCTGTAATTTGCTTGATCATAGGACGTCTTTCTCCAGACGTAGTGGGAGAAGCCCCATGAGCGAAAAGTTTTCGGCTTTCCGCACATTCGTATTGACAGACGGCAAGCCGAAGGCAGTTTACCACAAGTTATCCAAACCTGTGACCGTCTGTGGGCTTTCCCACTTTCTGGTCGCCCTTAATCGCTCTCGGTTGCACCCGGGGGCGATTGTAGGGACCAAATTTTCTGGTGTTGGCACATTTGGTGCGCCCAATGTTTGAATGGGCCTTTACCGCCTGAACCACCTCAAGTAATACCACCTGTTATCCATATGTCAAGCGGTAGCCGTGATTTTTTCACAGTTAGGCCTGTTTTTTCTCAAGAAATGATGTTGTACTCCGATAAAACCGTGAGATAGTCACAGAAGTCGTTCCATGATTACTTCATTTACAGTTTCCAATTTCAGATCGTTTGCAAACGAGCAGACGCTGAATCTCATTGCAAGCAAACGCTTTACCAGTCACGAAAACCACGCTGTTTCGATACCGGGCAGCAGCGAAAAAGCCCTTCGCACCGGAGTCATCTACGGGGCGAATGGCGCCGGAAAGTCTAATCTTTTCAAGGCGCTTTGGTACGTAAAGAAAATGGCCTTAAATCCCAGAGATAAGAATCTTGGGACAGGGCGCGAGTTTTTTCAATTTGGATTGCCTATCGATCAATCCAGCGACTTTGAACTGCGCTTCATCGCCCGAGACAACCTTTATGAATTCGGCTTTAAAGCAGATGAGTATCGGATAAAAGAGGAGTGGCTTACGCGAATCGAGGGTAACAAAGAGAAAACTCTCTACGAACGAATTACCGATGACCAAGGAAAGGTAACGATTGATACGCCTCACCTAAAAGACAACGAAAAGATTTCGGCATTAGCTACCGTCGGCGGGCCACAGAACCAAACTTTTTTGGCCACGCTTAGAGCAACGCTGGGACAAGATGACTATGGCACGGATATTAGCGCCGTTTTCAATTGGTTTGAAACGAAGTTACGACTAATCCGGCCAACAGCTACATTTCGAAATGTTGGAGCTATCGTGGATGAAGATCCGCAATATCTCGAGTTTGCCAGCGCCTTTCTCAGGGCTTCGTCCACTGGTATCAGTACTCTTGCGTATCAAAAGCGAGAGGTGTCCGAGGAGGACATTCGCGCGATTTTACCTGAACCAACCGCCGAAAGAGTACTAACCAGGCGAATCGGAGGCTCGACCATTAATTACCGCATATCAGAAGACACGGAGGTCAGAGTTGAAAGAACAGATAAAGATCACTATTACTTAATTAGTATCGCTGCAGAGCATGAGCATAAGTCTGGCCATCCTGTTTCATTGGAGATATCAGAGGAATCTGACGGAACTCGCAGGCTGCTTCAGCTAATTCCCGTTCTACACCACTTGCGTGAAAAGGGAGGCGTATTTTTTATCGATGAGATCGACAGAAGCTTGCATCCATTGTTAGTTTGGAAGTTTCTTGAATACTTTTTAAAATCTTGCGGAGATCACAGTCAGGTGCTCGTTACTACTCACGAGTCGAACCTACTTGACCTGGATTTACTTCGTCGGGACGAAATATGGTTCACGGAAAAAGACGTAGATGGATCGTCCAGATTATATTCTCTTTCTGACTTTAATGTTCGAAAAGACTTGGAAATTCGTAAGCACTATCTCCAAGGCAGGTTTGGAGCCATTCCGTTCCTTGGAAACCTTGACCGACTGTTAAGCGAAGAATCCAGCAAATGAGTCTTATTCAAAGAAAGCCGCGTCCCTTGACGAGGGATTCCTCAGGATTTCGCGACGACAGACTTTTTATAGTGGCTTGCGATGACACTTACGCTCCACAGCAGTATTTTAATCTCTTCCAAATACCACGTGTCAAAATATTCGTAGTGAATACCCCGGCAGGGGAACCTTCCTCATCTGAGTATGTCCTTGAGCGCCTACTTGCATACAAAGAGTATGAGGAGCGCGATGAGCGGTGGCTTCTTCTTGATACAGATCACTACATCGGCGATTCGCATATTGCGACCTTTTCTCAAACCTTGGCTAAGGCTCGCCAGAATAACATAACTATCGCGGTTAGTCGGCCTTGTTTCGATCTTTGGTTGCTGCTGCACCATATGGATGAGACCTCCGTGCCGGCATTGCAAAACGCGGGCGAGGTAGAGATGAAAATCAGAAGTGTTGTAGGAGAGTTTAATAAAACAAATTTGAAAAAGGAGCATTACCCCATTGAAGCTATCACCGAGGCCTATCGTCGAGCTGCCCGTCTCGATCAAGGAATGACTGCTGATATTCCGTCCGGCAACTCGACCAGAGTATATCGACTATTAAAGTCGATAATGAACAAATCTTTAGCCTCCCAACTTCCTTCGTTCCTTGCGGAGCTACATGCAGAAATTCAGCGGGAATCTATCGTAAACGGTTAGTGGTGTCCGTTATCTATTTGCGATAAGAAGGGAGGCCGCCGTTTCCTGTCGGCGAGAAGGTGGATTAACTCTCGATGCTCTATGCTACCGCGCGTCTTGTGCCCTCCCCTGCAGCAAAGCCTCGAGCAGCACCAAGATGACTAATTCAGTAGAAGCAGTCGCATGACTTTCCATGCTCTCGGTCAGGTCTTGTTCGCGGGAACCCAATCACCGTTTTTTTTGAAGGAAGCTGAAGCTGACCTCGTGCCTTTGTGAATCGCCCGGCATTCGATAGCCAATTCTAACCTCCGCGTAGCATTCCTGAGGTAACGTGCCTTTAGACCAAGCGTTTGTATCCACGACGCTGTAAGTCGGGTGCTCCACAACGAATTGGTGAACCACCTTCTCCTTCGTTACCTGCTGCAACTGCTCGCTCCTTGCGCGCGTCTCCGCATCGAGATCGTGAGTCACTTCATACTTTGTCATCGAAAAATCGCACAACCACGGGATGCACCCAAAAGGGCCGTATCCAATCCTGAGAACGATCTTGTCGTCGGGCGTTTCGGATGAAAATGGAGTGTGGTGAACCCAGTAATACTTGAGGAATTCATCTTGTGTGACCTTTTCAAAGGCTCCCATCTTCTGTAACTGCGCCATGGAGTAAGCCGGATAATTCTTTTTACCCACGTAGAATTGCTGATAGTCAGACTCAATGACCTTCACTGCGCCACAGAAATCCTTAAAGCCTTGGTCATCCACGGTAGAAATCAGAAAAGCGAAGTAGCTGACAACCAGCAGCACTGGAGTAATTAAGGCAAGAATGATCCACCGCCATCGCATGAGCTTTGGCATCATTCATTTTCCTTTCGTTTAGGTGGTGATGGTTTCTTCATCCAAGGATATTCAAAATGGAACATTGGCTGGAGGCTTATGGTGGTCTTCTCACTTATCAACACCACTGGGACCTACCTCCCATTCCCAGGCATACAAACTGTAATCACTGGCCGCAGAAATTGCCGGACCTCGTTCATCTTCCTTAGCCCATGGTGCACGTACAAAAGCGGCGAGCATCGAGGGCCAAATTCCCAAGAAATAGATCAGGAGCAGGAAGCTCAAGAAAGCAGCGCCCACCGTGAACTTGAATCTCTTTAGGTATACGCGTCCAAGGAATAGCGTGAGAAGGATAGCTGAGAAAAGGACTGCATGAAGAAGAGCACCAAACCAACGCTCGGTGCAAAAACGAAAAGCTAAGGGGTACATGTCGTTGGTCAACAAGGAGGTATATATTCCTGCGCATAACCAGAGAATAAGAAGGCCAAAAACTAGCGTGATGAACAATCGCGAGTACATGATGCAGTTTCAATTTACGGAAAATTTTAAAGTTCTCTCTTCTTTTTCTTTTCCAACGCCGATACTTACCATTGTGCCGTGGGCAATTTTGGCGAGACTAGCTCGCAAATCATCCAATGTTACGATAGATGCCCCGTTAACGGTGAAAATAAGAAGGCCTGGGCTCAATCCTATTCCTATCGCAGGACTATCCGGTCCAACGGCGTCGATCAGTACGTAATGTTGTGGGTCACCCTCAGTCGCATGGTTTTGGCGAAAGCGAATCCCGATTTTCGGATCGATCCATTCGTCGCCTTCTTGGGCGCGATCAGCCTGAGCCGCGTAGTATTCCTTCGCTCCGGGCGTTAAAAAAACAGAGGATCCCCGGGCGAAATGACCATCGGAGTAAGGGGCGGCAATATCATCTTCGTCCCCATCGGTGACTGTCCATGCGTATCCGCATTTCAAGTGTAAGAAGGAATCCCTCTTTAGATGTAATTCATTCGTTTTGGAGGTTCCTCCGGCGTCCCAATCTCCGCCAAAGGAATCGGGATGAGAGGGGCTTTCCATGGGCCAAATGCGAACCGTATAGGCTTTTACGCCGGGGATCGCTTTCCATTTCAGCACCACATCGTTTCCGGGAATCACGCTCTCAGCATCCGAACCCTGACCGATCTTGATTGTCTTGGCTGTGAGCGTTGCGAGATTGTCCGGGCTGATGATCTCGATTTTTCTGACATGCCAGAATGTCGGACTTTCCCAAGAATGACTGTTGGTATAAGCCAATACCCCCTGGGCGTCGATATGAACGTCGAAGCCGGTAGCATTCCAATACGCGGATTCCCTTGCGGGTTTCGAAACAGCTTCGTAAGTACCCGGCCTCACGTCACAGGTCAATGTGAAGGGCTTTGTGGAGGTTACCGTCTGCCGGTAGAGTTCCTTCTTGGCGTAATCAACGATTGTAATGGTTGCAGGAAAATCAGTTTGGCGGGAGAAATCAACCGTGCAGGTTGTGGAAAGCCGATACGTTCCGGGTTCTTTACCGGCGGGGAGATGAGAGGGAGGAGGAACCGATTTGAAGGACGGATGTAGAAATCGGTCTTCGGGCGAATCCGAAGCCATCCCGTGAAAAGTTAGGAAAGCATAAAACACCAAGGCGTAAGTCACAGGCTTCATGCGCATGTAAAGTTTGATCGCTGGAGCCAGCGTTATTATTTCACCTATTTCCCGGCGGCTTTCATCACGGGAACTGGCTTGGCCGTGACACCTTGCAACCAATCGGGCGGCGGCGGCGCATTCGGCGTCGTCAGCAAATCCGCCCATGACTGGTCGGTCAGCCTTTCCCCGGAGGAAAACTCATAGTAGGGCAACACCGCGCCGTGCGTTAGGATCAGTTTGCCTTCGTAGGGATAGAGGAGGTACATCACAAGCGGCCGACCGATACCGATCTTCATCACCTGCCCGGTCTGAGCATCGGTATAAATATCGACAATCCTCGGCGCGTCGTCGTGCACGTCATTGAATTCGTTGCTGTCGTAGCCCATGAAGCTCGCGAGGGTACGGCCAAAGTCATAGTAAAATTGATTGTCTGCATCGCTCAGCGGGCGGTGGTGCAGTTGTTGGGTCGCCAGCTCTTCGAGCCTGAGGCAGAGCGCAGCGAAATCCTGCCACTTCTGCACCGCCTGAGAGCCCTTGAATTCAACCTGCGCCTTGAGATCGGGATCACTCCCCGGACCTTGGGTTTCAAGTTGTGTGGCCAATTGTTCTAACTTCGCCGCTTGCTCTTCTTCCGATGGCGGTGGTTTTCCCGTCGTGGCAGAGGATAAGGACATTAGCAGTCCCCCGTTGCTCATCAGCACTTCGGCATCGGCAGCCGTGGGTCGCGCTTTAGGATCAAGCTTGCGGGCTGCGGTGTAGCGGCGTAAGGCGCTGGCCGTGTCGCGGTAATTCTGCACGACATCTGCGATTCCATTTTTGTAAGCACCTGCTTCCTGGAATATCTTGAGAGATTTTAGGGCCAGTTGCGCCATTCGATTGAAATACTCGGGCACCGGCTCGACAAAGCCTGATGGGACTGTTTCCGCTTCCCCGAGCATGATCACGTTCTGTTTGGCTTGCAGCAACCAAGCGTGCCGGTCCTGCGCCCACCCTCCGAGGAAGGTTTGCAGCGATTTTTCCTGCCACGCGGAGGAATGAAATAGGTCCGGTGCTGCGGCATCCACCGGTTCAAAGAGCGTAGCCATGGCATTAAGGTAGTCGTCGTAAAGCGTGCCTTCAGCAAACATGGCCTTGTCCTTGTCAATTTGTGCCAGCAGCTTGGCATCGCTGGAGCCGTAGAAAGCGCGAGCCGTCGGCGAACCGAGTGCAGCGGCGACTTCGCGACCGCTGGGAAAGGCTCCGGCGTGAAGCCGCTCGGTGTCCGTAAACATGGCAGCGTCTGGCAGGCGGTTTGCGGAGAGAATGCGAAACGCGCGTTCTGGCTTACTGTCCTTTGACGCGACTGCAATCTGGTCGTTTATGGCCGGGATATGCACGGCGCCGTCGTCTGCGTCAGGACCGGATTTGGCCCATCGTTGGCGCAGATCATTGAGAAACTGCGCATTCCATCCGTCTTGTGAAACGCCATCATGGCCGGAGCCGAATAGATCGGCGTCGTCGGGCAGGCCAACGAGCATAACCAGTGCGCTCTTCATTGAGCGGAAATCCCCGTGCCCCACGAAACAGATTTCTTGTTCCGCGTTGTAGAGTGGCTTGTTGTCGAAATCGTTAAGCCCCTCATAAAGCATCAACCACGCAGCAAACTCCTCATCCTTGCTCATACGAAATGGGATGGCTTGCATCCACGCCGTCGCACGAAAGTAGCGTTCAAGCTCGGGATGCCCGGCGTAAAGGCCGCGCGGCTTGAAGCGCGTATAGTCGAGCGCCTCGAAACCATCATCAGCTGGGCCAAGCCACGCGGGTTTGCTCATGCCAGTGGCGGCGATGACTCGCTGGGCTTCATCATCGATAGCTTTTTGAATTTCGGGAGACGCTTCGACTTTCTGACCAGTGGAAAGTTCAAGCGCAACGCCCATCATCATCCGTGAACGCCCATAGGCCGCGCGCACCACGGCGGGATCACCGGTAAAGCGATTCTCAAAGGAGGGCAGTTCCTTCCAAGCCTCGATGAGGAAGGTGTTCAGGCGGCGCGCGTTGGTGGCTTCAAGGAGCCGCACGGAATCTTCCAGTAGTACGGAGTAGGTGTTGGCGATGCAATCACTGGTAACAAAAAGCTGTTCGCCATTCAGGTATGGGAAGAACGATTGGCGGCATGTGTTACCAGTAACAACGAAACCCTGTTTATGCAAAGTGGCCATCTGAGCGTCGCTGAGGCCGCTGGTATGTGCATCCTTCTGCCAATCGTAGTTGGGCATTTCCAAGGGCGGCTTGCGCTTGTTGGGGTCTGAGCTTTGCGCAAAGCCGTGAAGCGCCGGTATAAGCAATGCGGCGGTGAAGCTAGGAAGGATTCGCCAGCGATTCACGGGCTTAGACTAGATTCTCCTCCTTTGATGGCACAAGGACTATTAGGAAGTGGTTACCTCATGTACCAGTGGGTTCGATTTCATTGAACTGGGTTTCTTTTATATGCGTTTCACAAGGGTTGGTTGTTCTCTCCGCGTCGCAATTGATTGCGGCTAGTTCGTGGTTGCACAATATGGAGTAAATTTTGCCAAGATGGCCACCTTTCACGCGCACCACTCCAAAAGTATAGTGAATTACGATTTCCTCCTCTTTATACATTTCGGCGTGAGATAAGAAGGAATATGGCGCGAAAAGCTGGCGCTGGTCGGGCAACTGGAAATTAATTCCAGCCGGGTGAGTGTCCCGCTCATAATTGGCGGGCTTGGAGTCGAATGTTCCGTCTTTAGTTTTGAGAGCCATAATTTTCTTTCTTGATTGAGTTTAAATGCCGATCCCGGTTCTTTGGGATTGGACGGGGCTGAAGTCGTAATGGGGGCGCTCTGATTCCGCAGGTTTATGTCTTGGCCCGGACACGGATTCTGTAATGGACGCTCTTTGGCGGTGCTGGTCATGTCGCCTGACCATTTGACGCATTTGCTCCGTCCGGCGATTCACCGCCGCGCGGATGCGTCGAATTTGCGCGGCAATCTCGCGGTATGCAGTCGAACGAACGTCAGCGATCAAATTCTTTGGCGGATTGGTGGCCAGAACATCGAGAACCGCTTTGCGATTTCCTTCCGGCAAATGGGTCATGAGCGCTGCCTTGTCCGGGGTGTGCACCGAGCATAATTCCCTCCCCCGCGAGCAGGCCACGTAAGATGACTTGGCATCGAGCCGGGCAGCGGCCACCACTACCCTCTCGCAGGTACGGCCCTGGGCCTTGTGCGAGGTGACGACATAGCCATGCGTCCACCGCCTGAACGTGGCGGGAACCGCGATGCCCTCCCGCGTATGGAGCGAGCCATCAGGTTCGATTTTCCCCACCGTGAGCACCTGTCCATTGATAAGCCCGAGCGGCCTTGCGTTGGCCCTGATCAGGATTTTGTCACCAGGACACACGGTAATAGGACGTTCGACGGCAACGTCGAATGAACGCGCCGATTTCAAGGGGAGCGTTCGCTCATGGTCACCCGATACCACGACTACCTTGCCGGTCTCCACCCGCGCCACCGCCGCCGAGTCGCCCGCCTTCCAGCCGCCCATCGATTTTGTGACGGTTATCACTTGGCCAGGCTGATAATTCCGCCAATTGCCGCGCTGCTGGACTGTCCACCGAAAAGAATCATACACCGTGCAGGGCGTATCATCTTTGGGCAGCAAATCCCGCTCCTTAAGTCCCAAGCGAATTTCATGGGTCAAGTGCCGGTTTTCCTCCCAGGTCGGGCTGACCGCCAAACAGCGATCCAAGTTTTTGCCGTCATCCGTCGATTGGAAATAGGCTGCCGCCGCGTCTTTTAGATAATTGTCTTGCCCCTCATGCAACCAGCCGAGCCTGTCGAGAGCCACTAACCCGTCACGGGCTGCACCGGAGGAAAGCATACCCACGGCTTCTTTGTACCCGGAATGTTGCTGGCGCTGGATTTCCGTAACCTCGCAATGGCTTAACCGGCTATGGGTTTCAAGCACGCGAAGGAAGTCGCCTGCCTCCACAGAAACGTGCTGCCTGACATCGCCAACGAAAATCACCCGCATGTCGTTTTGTTGAGCGAGACGGAGCAATGCTTCACCCTGTCGGTTCGATTGCAGGCCCGCTTCGTCGCAAATGACTACGGCGCGGTGCAGATCAAATTTGGAGGGACCATTCTGGAGAAAATCGGCCACCGTGGTCGCGTCCTTGAACCCTTCCGATTGCAACGTCTTCGCCGCCGAAGCCGTGGGCGCGATGGCAATCACACGATGCCCAGCTTCATCCAAGCCGCGTCGCACTTCCCGTTGCAGAGTGGTTTTTCCAGCGCCCGCCACGCCCCGCGTACCGCAACATTGATCCCGGGTGTTTAGGACATGCTTCACAGCCTCACGCTGTTCCGGGGAAAGTTTTCTCTCCGGCTCAAATCTCGGATTGAGCGCGGGGAACGTACCCTTGGTCTTGTTCACGAAATTGACCGACCAAATTTCACTTTTCAGCCCGTCGCGCGTCGCATGTTCCGACCGAAGCGGCAGCACGGGATCATCGGCTAAACGAATCAGCCCGGCTTTTCCAGCTTCCAACTGCCCTGTCAACTTGGCCAGGTCAAGCGAACCGAGATTTTGATTCAGCGCCTCGGCAAGAATGTCATGCCTTTGAAAGACGCTCTTCCGCTCGAAAAGATGATCGACCGCAGCCTTGAGCGCCGCCTTTTCCTGTCCTGCCGGTGCAGTCACGCTCTGTTTCACTCGCTCCCTGGCCTCCGCATGGATCTTTTGCAACTGACTCCATTCTTCGGCGCTCAATTGACCGAACTGGAGTTTGCGCACCTCTGTCGTCGAAATTTCCTTCAGTTCGCCGGGGCGCGTCTGTCGAGTAATGGAGCTGACCTCGGCACGGGTCGGTTCCCGGCCATGCTTCTTTTCAAACTTGTCGATCTCCCTTTCAATTTCCTCCCGACGCTTGGCGAATCGTTCGCACAAGTCCTGGGAAACTCCCTTGATTTCAAATCCCTTGATCTCGCCTTTCTCCCGCACCTCTCGGACTTCGTAGCCCAGCGCCTTCACTTCGCGGGCCAGCTCGTTCTGATACACTTTCCCGGCATACCTAACGGCTTCGAGCATTCCGTTTTCATGGAGGGCGAACCATTTGCCTGAAGCGGTCTGCGTGGCATTGGCCAAGACGAAATGGGTATGAAGCTGGGGATCGAGGGCACGGCTGGCGTCATGGGTAAAGGCCGCTCCGCAAAGGTTCCCGGTCAATTCACTCCCGCGAGTGGTGGCGGTATTGGTCTGACGCGCGGCAAACTTCTCCAGTTCCTTTAGGCCGACCCGAGAAGCCCTTTCATGGGCTTCCCGCAGCCGATCATCCCCAGCCAGAACTCCCATGATGGAAACCGAT
>Ga0207014_1040_pt1 | contig 27658 bp, 19 predicted proteins | sample Alteio_BWMinCont_56_FD_153495 | JGI IMG/M metagenome (GOLD analysis project Ga0207014, IMG submission 153495) | Enriched cells from forest soil in Barre Woods Harvard Forest LTER site, Petersham, Massachusetts, United States -... | ecosystem: Environmental > Terrestrial > Soil > Temperate forest >...
CACGTACCCCGCCCTGCTGTTCTCTATGTTACGAAGGTAGCTGACGCCAATGCTTGGTACGATCAGTTGCGGATGATCGGCTTCAAGCGGATTCGAAAATTGCACGGCAAGACGGGTCGTGAAGACCGGGAGAACGTCGTTGACGAGTGGCGCAACGGTCTTGTGGATATCGTTGTGGCGACGTCTGCCTTTGGTTTAGGGATCGACTATCCGCACGCGCGTTCTGTAATTCACGCCTGCGTGCCTGAAACTCTCGACCGGTTCTATCAGGAGGTAGGCAGAGGCGGACGCGACGGACGCGCATCACTTTCCTTGATTGTGCCAACGCAACGAGATTTTCTCACAGCGCGTGCAATAAATAAGAAAACAGTCATCAGCGTCCAACGCGGATTTGAACGCTGGAATGCTATGTTCGATCGCAAGTTAGATCTAAAGAACGGCCATTACGCGGTGCGTATCGATGGTCGGCCCGGGGCCGGCGTGGCCGATATCGATATGTTTGGCGACGCCAACACCGATTGGAATCTTCGAACGCTCGCTCTTATGGCTCGAGCGGGCCTGATCAATTTGCTTGGTAGTCCATACCCGCGACTAGATGCGACTGGTGACTGGCTAGAGATAGACATTCTTGATGAGGCGCATCTTACAATAGGCCTTTGGCAGACTAGCGTGGAGCCAGTTCGACGCGCGGAATGGCTAGCGAGCGAACGAAATCTCGCACTAATGGGCAGTTATCTAAAGGATGCGCGTTGTCCGGCTAAAGTACTCGAGGATCTGTATGGATCGAGTAGGCTCGGTCGCGTATGTAGTCGATGTCAAATCTGCCGCGGCAACGCTATGCGCCGCCTTCCCTTTGTTCCTGTTGGCGAGCCTCGCTCTCCCTGGTTTGAGCCGATTAATACTTCTTTGGCGAGGCTGTTAGGGGCGGACGGCAGACTTCTAGTGACGTATAAACCCGATCAGTTGGCTAGAAACGCGTCTCGACGCCTCGGGGAAAGTTTTTCCCGTTTGCAGAAGATGGGTGTCGCCAAGTTGCTTTTGCTTGGCCGTCAGCCGTTCGACATGGACCGCGTCCTTAGTTTCGCCGAGAAGGTCCCATTTTTTGTGAGCGCGGTACCATCGCTTGCGTACTCCAGGCTACCCCAGGGGACCGAGGTAGTTATGGTCGCGCCAGAGGAGACCCTTGAACCTCTCAATCTGGTGCCATGGATCGATACGCCTAGAATCTTTTTGGTCTCTGATGAATTTCTCGCACCGGATGGTCGACGGTTAGTCGATGTATTCGGCGGGAGGAGACTAACGCTTGACGAATTTCACGCGAGGGTAGCCGAATGAGCATCATTTCAACCGCGCAGGCAGTACCTAGCCGACTGTTCACGATCTATAGTTCGCTCTACGACAGTTCGTCTGGCGAATTAAAAGAGCGTCTTGAATCGTGGGCAACGCCACCATCGCTTCGTACTCGAGGGGGCACCGATGAGGATGGCGAAGCTGCGACCTCGTTGTTCACCAACACGCTCGTCGAAGCGCGCAAGCTAGGGTTGGTCGAGGAGGTGGGAGACAAACTTCGCATACCAGACGCGGCAAGAAGCGCCGCAAAAAAGGTAGCAGACAGCAAGGTCCCATTCCGCGAGCATTTAGTCCGGATACTGTTCGATGTCGAAAAAGCTGAAGAGGCTCAGCAAAGTGCATTTCTGTTAGCTTTATCCTGGTTTCTCACGCTCAATCCGTTGTCACCTCTCGGCTTTGCGCAGCCGCCGCAAAATCAAATGCGGGAAGAACTTGGTGAGGAGTACAAGCGCACAGAGATTACGAGCCTCCACCGCTACCAGAATTTTCTTTATTGGGCGCGTTTCCTTGGCTTCGCCACCATCGTCGGCGGCCGTGATGCGGACGATGGCAAAGATTCGCGCTGGGCGTTTCCGGATCCTATTGTCGCAGTTTCGTCTGCATTGCCCATTGTTTTTTCGAAAGACAAAGAAATTCCTATAGAGACTTTTTTGAATCGATTGTCTGACATCTACCCAGTCTTTGAAGGCGGAACGTCGCGCCAAGAGCTTGAGACGATGTTGCGCTCGCCGCCACCTCCCGACAACCGTAGAATTTCGTCAGCTACGAGTCTGGCGTTGCAGCGTCTTCATGATCGGAGATCCCTTAAGCTGATTAGCATAGCTGATGCGCCCGTCATGATCATGCATCTAGGAAAGCAAGAAAGACGCGTAAGTCACATAGCTAAAATGGATTCTCTGTGATGCGTAATTTTGTATGTTGGAATTCCGCTGATGTCAGGCAAGTCATAAATCCATATGCGGAGCATATACCGGATAGCTTGTTCCGAGCAGTGCACACTGACTGGAACCTAAAAGTCAGTCCGCCAATAGGTAAATCGTTTCAGGAGATCACGGCTGCTTCTTATTCAGATATGGAGCCGCTCAACTTTCTGGAAGATTTTCTACGCGAAGATCGGCCGCATGCGCTCGCGGTCGTTCTCGGTACAACGGGGTCCGGAAAATCACACCTTATCCATTGGATGCGGCTCAATCTTAGGCAAGACCCGCGCCGAGTAGTACTTGTCGTACGTAAGTCGGGAACAAATCTGCGCGCCATTGTTGAGATGCTCATCAACGAACTTCCAATAGATGAGCAGCAAGGGTTTCGCGACACGCTTAATCGTGCAGGTGAGGCAACTGTAACCCGGGATGGGCAGAAGCAGCAACTTCTAAACGATCTTGCTCATGCAATCCGCGAAGAGGTTGTGCCGCATGGTACCAGCGAACTCGAAGGAGAGCTTGTCAAGCAACTACCCAACTTGTTCCAAGATCCGTACATGCGGGAGGCCCATTTTCTTCGCGACGGCACGATAGTTGCGGAAATTGTCGACCATATTTTCGCAACTTCGAATGCGGGAAATAGACCGGATAAGCGGCGCATTTTTGATGAAGAGGATCTTCCACTTGGTGGCAATGACTTTGTTCACGCATCTACCAATGCGCGAAATGCAATTAAGGTTCTTCAGTTGGAGCCAAGTGTTACCCAGCCGCTGGCTATCCAAATCATTAATAGGAATCTCGATAAGGCGACGGCCCGCACGCTGAGCTTTTCTGGCGATCGAGTAGAGGAGCTTATGGGTCGCTTACGAATTTCCTTCAAGCGCCAAGGAAAGGAATTAATTCTTCTTATCGAGGAGTTCGCTCGGCTGCAGGGCATTGATCGCGCGCTCCTTCAAGCAATTACGCACCAAGGCGATGGTGAGTTTTGCAAGATGCGATCTGCTATTGCGGTTACCACAGGCTTTTTCGAGAGTGTAGCGGAAACTGCTTACATGCGCACGACCCATATTGTTGATATGGATCGATCGGCAGGCAGGGCCTCTGGCGGAGAGGTCACCCGCGCAACACTTTCTGACTTTACATCACGTTATCTGAACGCTGTTCGGCTAGGAAGGTCCGGTATCGATCAATGGAACGATAACGCCGACCCGGGCGAGAGGCCGCCAAGTAAATGTGCAACTTGTCTCCATCAAGTTAAGTGCCACAGTACTTTTGGTGAAAGCGATGGTTACGGTCTATATCCTTTCACCGCCACGGCGCTGTGGAATGCCGCCATTCGCGTCGATAGTGGGATGCCAAGTCGACTAAATCCACGTATCCTGCAAAACGATCTCCTTGCAGAGGTTCTCGATGTCTACGAACCATCGATCCGCACGGGGACGTTTCCGCCGTATCGCTTTCTGGAAAAGCTTGGGGGACCTAAAGCTCTAAATCTCGCTGCGCGTGGCCGACTACAAGCTCTAAAGCCGGACGTTGCAGATCGACTTATCGCATTTCTGGAATTGTACGATGGAACCGGCTTACTCCACAATTTGCCAGTTGATCTCCGCGAAGCTTTCGATGTTCCAGAAATACAAGACGTGGATACAACCACGCCAGTAGTCGATCCGATTATCCCGCCCCCGGAACCGCCCAATCCAAACCCGTCGAACCCCCAGGACCTTGCGATAGAACAGTGGATCAACGGAGGCGGCCTCGATCAAAACGTCGCAAATAGTCTTCGTCCTTTGATATTCTCGGCTGTCGCTGATGCAATCGACTGGGATATTTTGGGCCTAGAACGTTCCGCATTCGTAGGGAAGACGGGAAAGGCGTTCCAAACGAATAGCATCAGCTTTGACCGTCAGACAACGGCGATTCCTGGGTATTTGGCCGTCAAACTGCGTATACCCGGCGAGGATGGTGATGCGGTTACTACAGGCGCCGCATTGCAAGGTTTGCTCCGAGCCAGTCGCAATCAATTCCGCTGGGATTTTGAAGACGGTGACCGTCTGTTATCCGCATTCCTCGATTGCGTGGGTGTTTGGTCACGTAGCGTAGAGGACCAGTTACGAACCATAAGCGCACCAAGCGATAACTGGAACCACTCTATTGCTGCGCTCCAACTTCTTTGCGTTGCCGCCGCTTTATCGGGAAAAATTAAGCCCGAAGCAACAATTGCAGACATCGTGGATGCGGCGTTCCAGCCGTTACCTCCAGAGGGCCCGAGCACGACACAAGAAATCCGATCCCTCTATGATCGATTATTGAAAAGACGCGACAAGTTAGTTGATCTGGCGCGGGCGCAAATCTCGAGCATGAAAGGTGGCCGTGTCGGAGCGATGCTCGATCCGCATAAGTTTATGGCTGGTATTCGTGCTTTGCGTCATTGGCAGCTAGCGTTGATAGCACCTGAAGATGAGAAGGGTGACTATGCGATGCTCGCTAAGCTTTACGGGGAAGTGCAACGCGACCTCGAGAAAGCAGTTGAGGCAGAATGTGAGGCCCGGCTAACTTGGCTCAGAGAGATGGAAGAGGCGTTCGGCCCCGATGCAACTCGGGCGACGATCATTGCGAGCCTCACTGATTTACGCGAATTGGCCAAAAACGCAGGCGTAGCCGGGGGCGGAAACATCAATGTGCTGGGAGATGCAATCGAACAATTGAAAAGCGTCAATTTTGATGACGCTCTCAATGCAGTTCGTGGGTTCGCGAAGCAAGATAAGCCGCTAGCCGCTTTGCCGCAATTGGGCCGCGGCCGCCGCAACGCTGTTGAGGCTGGAAGTGCCTTGAAGAAGGCGGCAATCGCCTTTCTCGACAACGTCGATCAAAATCTTACGACTTATGCGACCGAAGTGGGCAGCACTCAATCTGTTTTAAGGGACAGCATTAAAAAAATCGACGTATCGCTGAATCAGATTTGCTCCAACCTTTCCGCCATGTCTTTAACAGTTGCGGATGCTAGTCATGTTGATTGAAAGAGCAAAAGTGTTGTCTAAACGGATCGCTGAATATGATCGCCTTAAGGGCTCGGCGAACGAAGCAATGAAATTAGAGACGAGGGCAGAGCAGTTTCAGGAGGCATCAGATGCTATCGCGCGTACACGGAGTACGTTGAAGCGATTTGCGGATGTAGGCGTGTCGGTTAGTTTCGTTCCAAAGGAGTGCGACGCCCTCATCGGAAGAGCAAATGTGCTTCGGGCTGCGGTGCAGAGCGATTACAAAAAGCTCGACGATCCGCCGTTCAATCTAAAATTTGAATTTATTGATCGATTACGAAGCATCAGTGCGTCAGCAGACGACGAAATATTATCGGCATGGCAGTCTTTTGTCCGCACCAGCAGCGATCCTGTCTCCGACGATATCCTTGAGGCATTAGCGGCGGTGCCGCAATATCGTCCCGTCGTATCGACAATTCGTGCCTGCCGTACAAAGCTTGCGACGCTAGCCAGCACGGTTCCCTCTGATCTGAAAACCGCAATCGATGCTCTTCACACTATCGTCAAAGACCATCGGTCCGCCTGGACAGAAATGACTGCGGAGGGGATCCCGCCTTCCGTGATAAGTTTTCTCCAAGCTTGCGCAGCCCAAGGCGCGCCACTGACCGGGCTGACCGATGAGGTTCGTGGTTGGCTGGAAAGCCGCAACCTCATTCATGCGTTCCGTATCAAAATTAGATAGGCAGTCGCATGAAAATAACGGAAAAGGCGCTCTGTCTGTTAGACTCTATCGAGAAGATTGAGATGCGATCCCTCGAGTGGGGATATACTGATGGGTCCCTCAGTGAGGATGAAGCGTCTGACATTGCAAATGCTGCGGTAGGGGCGGCTGGCGTCGGCGATGATCTAATTGAGGAACTTCTTGACGCTAAGCTTATCTACGAGTTTCGAACTAGTGGTGCCGAGGTTCGAATTAGGTCTCGGTTCGCGGAATTAATACGCCTTCTTGCCGCGTCTCGACAATTATTTCCCAACAAGCCTTGGCAAGGTGCGCCTCATTTGGTTGCCGATTTCCGGGTCGATCGTAGGACCCGAAAATTCCCAAGACGAGATCTGAACCCCGCTGATATCCTTGCCACTCACACGGCTAGCCTGGGCGCTACGCCCCTTCGCAAAGCTCTGTGGGAAAGTTTAACTAGTCGCCCGGGATTGAAGCTAGCGGCCTTTCAGCAGCGAGCCACATTGCGTCTCGTCGAAGGTCCCGACGATAGTGGGACGATTATTACCGCAGGGACAGGCAGTGGCAAAACAATAGCCTTTTATTTGCCAGCTTTGATGCGAATCGGCGAAACACTTTCAAATGACAACTGGGTCAGGGCAATTGCCATCTATCCCCGCGTAGAGTTGCTAAAAGACCAATTTGGAGAGGCCTACCGTATGGCCCGCTCCATGGACGCAAGTCTCGCAGCGCACGGGAAGCGCGCCCTGCGGATTGGATCTTTATTTCGCGCGACGCCTAGAATGGCAAACAGAGAAGATCTGATTAGTCACGGGTGGGTTCGCAAAGGTCCTGATTTTGTATGTCCCTGGCTGCGTTGTCCCACATGCGGCAACGAACTCTTGTGGCGGGAAGCTGATCTCCAGGCGGGACGCGAAACTCTCTTTTGTATTACGCAGGGATGTGGGACGACTGTTCCGGACACGCACATTGTACTAACTCGCTCGCGGCTTCTCAAAGAGCCTCCCGACATCCTTTTCACAACCACGGAGATCCTTAATCAGCGGCTCTCCGATCAATGGATGCGGAGCCTATTCGGTATTGGGCTGACCGCTGGCAAGAAACCACTTTTTGCATTGTTGGACGAGGTCCACACTTATGAAGGCGTAACTGGTGCTCAAGCGGCCCTTACACTGCGTCGATGGCGGCATCTTTTGAATGCTCCCATTCGGTGGGCAGGACTTTCCGCTACACTGGGAGACGCTGCTCGGTTTTTTGCGGATCTCACTGGTGTAGGTACGGATGGGGTCGTAGAGATAGCGCCAACCTTAGAAGAATTTGAAGAACAAAGCGCCGAATATCAAATTATCCTGCGCGGAGACCCAGCATCACGTGCTTCTCTATTATCGACCACCATCCAAGCTGCGATGTTATTGCCTAGACTTTTGGATCCACCAAACGCGGCGGTATCTCAGGGAACCTTTGGACGTCGAGCCTTTCTTTTTACCGACGATCTTGACGTGACAAATCGTCTATATGACGATCTACGGGATGCCGAGGCGTATACTATTTTCGGCAAACCTGATCAGCAAAGAAATCCTCTCTCGCACTTGCGCGGGCCCGGACCTGATGCAGCAATCCGAGATCTCGAGGGACAGCGATGGCGGATTTGCGAAGAGATCGGTCATCCATTGGACCGACGATTAATAGTGGGACGTACCACGTCCCAGGACGCGGGCGTCAATCAAGCGTCAAACATCATTGTCGCGACAGCCGCGCTGGAGGTTGGATTTAACGATCCCGAAGTCGGAGCGGTGATCCAACACAAGTCGCCAAAAGGTATGGCATCCTTTCTTCAGCGGAAGGGACGTGCCGGCCGCGACCGGGCGATGCGTCCCATCACAATAACGATCCTCTCGGATTACGGGCGTGATCGCGTTGCTTATCAAGCGTATGAACATCTCTTCGATCCTACGTTCGCGCCGCAGCATTTGCCTGTTCGCAATCCCTATGTTCTGCGAATTCAGGCGGTGTATGCTTTAATCGATTGGTTGGCGGCACGTACGGCGGGATATGAAAAGGCATGGTTTTGGGATTTGCTTAGCCGACCACTATCCTCATCGACCGGATCTGCGCGCATAGTTCTTGATGCAGCAAAAGATCTTCTCACAAAAATTGTAAGGGGGGATCCCGCAGTCATCGCTGACCTTAGTGCTTATCTAGGAAGCGCCCTTCGCATCGACGAAAAGATCGTGAATTCGTTACTTTGGGAGGCGCCGCGTTCGCTCTTACTCGAGGTGATCCCGACCTTGGTCCGACGTCTATTTCGGCAATGGAAATTAGCCTTTCCAATCCCGACTGGCGATCGCGATCTTCAAGTGGACTTTCATCCCTTACCCGACTTTGTGCCACGAAGTTTGTTCAGTGATCTCAGCCTTCCAGAAGTCCGTATTATAGTCCCGCCGGCGACCGTCAATCATACGGAACGTGTCGAGACGATGCCAATCCTTCAAGCACTCAACCAGCTTGTACCCGGAAGAGTGAGCCGGCGTTTCGCATTCGAGCGTGGTGCGCTTTCATATTGGGTGCCCGTAGATCCAGCTGTTCCCGAGCAGGAGAGGCGGATCGGCGAATACGCTGAAGAATACGAATTCGTCGGGAAATTTCAGGGAAGCTGTAATGATCAAAATGATGACAAATCATTTTTGGTATTCCGACCCTGGACGGTTCGCCTACAACGAGCAGCGCGATCCGATGCCCTGCCCAGTAGTAACGCGCGGCTATCTTGGCGAACTGACATTCAGACAAATGGCGATGCTCTCACGGTGCCGATTCCGCCGCTTACCCACTGGCGCACATATGTTAAGGCCGCCTGCTTTCATCTCCATCGTTTTAGAGCCAGTGTGAGTGTGCGCCGCTTTGCGCCAGTGGCTTATGCCAATGTTAGAAAGCTACAAGACGATTTCCCTGTAACCTTGCATTTTCGAAGCGATGATGGCCGGCCGGCTGCGGTTGGGTTCGAGCTTGAGGTTGATGGATTCTATCTTGATCTTGCCTTGCCGGCAGCGGCGGATCTGGCGAAGATTGACCTTCCGCCCCAACTAATGGGAAGCAGCATGCTCGCGTATCTGCGAGATGCGTTTCTGACTGACCCTGACTTGCCAGCAGATGTAAACGTTTTCCAACGCGAATGGTTATTTCAAATTCTACAGTCCGTGCTGTTCGCCCATGCAAATTCAAAGGGGTGCACGATCGTTGAGGCGTCTTCGTATCTATTGGATGAAGATCAAATCCTGAGCGTATTTCGCAGTGCAATGGACGACCTTTTTGGCGCCGTTCCACTTGATGACGACAGTGACGATGAGGATCTCGAGGAAGGCGAGAATGCAGGTGATGTTCGAGGGCAGACCGCTCCGCCGGCGGGTCCAGTCCACAAGCCGGGCCGACTTCAGCAGGCGCTATCTCTTCATCTCGCTCAACCGGTTATTCGGGAAAGACTTCGGTCACTTGCCCGCCAATTCTCTATGCCCGATCCGGAGCATTTTGGCCGCTGGCTTCGTCGCACTACCGTCGAGACTTTGGGCGAAGCCTTACTTCAAGCATGCGCCAATGCGGCACCACGTCACGCTGCCATCGATACCTTATACGTCGATGTTAACGATGACAGTGCCACAAACGTTGCCCGTATTTGGATCAACGAATCAACGCTTGGTGGTGCGGGTGTTCTTCAAGCCTTTGCGGAAAATTTCGCTTCGGAGCCACGCATTTTCTTTGCTGCACTGGAGGGGGCTCTTGCGCCGACAGACATCGAGTTAGTGGATAACGGTTTACGTCAAATTCTTAGTCTCGCTGTTAGCGACGCAAGTATCAGCGCAAAATTTGCAGAGTTGCGTACAACCAATTCGCATGGAGCGCGGGCGGAATCGTGGCGATCACTGTCGCAGATTCTTGCGAACCGCGGGGGTGTAGATCTAAGCCATGCGTTATCAGTGTCAGTTAATAGCCGCTTGCTAAGATCTGGCTCCGGGCCAGCGCTGGACAAGCTTCTCATAGGACTCCAAAAGTGCTGGTATGATTTGGAACGTCGCTTTGGGATTGCGATAGGGCTACGCGAATTTGCATATGTTTGCAGTAAAGATCAAAATATCTCTCGGGATGTTCGTGCCTTTCTTTCGCAAACCCTGCCCGCGGCCGCGGCTAGTCAGGTTACCGTTTTTGCTGCGGTAACGAACTTGCTATGGCCCCGTGAGGCTGAGATACGTCAGAAAGTACTTAGTTCCTACAACCCCTATCGCCAGACGCGAGCAACCGATCCAGCTTTAGTTCGCCAGCTTCTGTTTACTTGGTCCCTTCCAACCGTTGATCTCTCGGTCAATGATGCATGGCACTCGGAATTTAACACCGCCTTAGAGCAACGAGGTTCGTGCCGGCTGTCTGCCCCGGCATCACAGGCCAATGCGTTGCGAGCCGCATTGATACTACTCATCGCTACGCCTGTGGACGTGGGTTATCTCCAATTCTTCCCAGCGGTTGAGAAGGTTGAACGTCTAGAAGGAAGGATTCTCGCGACTTTGTCTTTGAGGGAGCAGGTCTGATGGCCTTTCCATCCCGCGATCTTCACGGGCCGGCACAATCGCGCGCCGTCCGAGATCTTTTCCAAAGTTTGTTCGCAGCAGAATTGATTAATCCGAGCCGAAAGTTGTGGCTGTTCTTCGCCTGGATCTCCGATGTTGACATCCTAGACAATACCGCGCGCCAATTCGCCGCACTTGAGCCTGATTGGCCTTCGTCTCCTATAAGATTGTCCGGCGTTTTACGTGCTTTGCTTAATCGCGGCGTTGAGATTCGATTAATTATCCGCGAGGACGGTCATAACGACTATTTCGTTAGTCGCTTGAATGAATTAAAGGCGGTCTATGGGAACAACCTAAAGTGGGTTATCGAGAAGAGTTTCCACGCGAAGGGTTTGCTCGGATCAGACTACTTCTTAAGTGGATCGATGAACCTGACGTTAAATGGAATATCTGTGAACGGCGAACACCTTGTTTTGCGAACCGAGCCAGCAACTATCGCGGAACAATCACTGCAGCTTGAATCGCAATGGGAAGGCCGTGTCAGATGATTGGCCCTCTGGTTGAAGAATCGGTGGATTTGCATGATCGGATTGTGGCTGCGGCCGGATATGACAATTTGCCTGGCGAGTTGCCTTCTCTCTGCATTGCAGTTGCACAATCAATCAAGGCCTCAGATTTTCCGGGTGCCTTGGTTCCAGTTGTAAGCGACGATGGAAATCTTGTCGTTTATGCAGCAGCTAAGACAGTTAGCGACTGGCGACGACTGAATCCGATTCTATTGGCATTCGCGGGTCCGACACTGACGTCTTATACCGGTTTACCTGCCGATCTGCCGGCGTTAGGGGCGGTCGAAGGCTGTATCCGTCAAGCTGGGATAACGACGGTCGGCTTGCTTCGCCTGCCTAACGACAACAAGAGCCAGGTTGCGGCTTTACGGGCATTGAAATCAGCGCAGACAACCTTAGCCCGCGCGCCAAACATGCAGCGCAGTGCTCCCGAACCGACAAGTTGGCTGCTGGCGAACTTCCAAGATCTTTTAAATGTCGGCAGGCGGGAAGCCGCAGCAAGTATCCTCCTTCGTTTGAAAGAAGAGCTTCGAATTGATGCTCTCAATCTGAAGTTCTTGGAAGTCCAAATGCTTGCTACGTTTGATGACTGGAGCGCCATCTTGATGCTCCCGGGGTTCGCCAGCTTATGCGTTGCTCGTCGTCCACCGTCTGTAACTGCGATGCTTTTGGAGGCCTTGTATCGCGTCTATATTGATCCATCGTTTATGGCCGAGGATGCGGCTAAGACCAGGGAAAACTATGAGGAACACTGCCGACATACTGCGCAGTCGATGCTTTCCGTTCCGGCGCCAGCGACGCTGACACGTGGTGGATGGCGCATTTATGCTATCGAAGCGACGATCAATCCGGAACGGTATGATTTATGCAAGTTGTTGCTGGGTCGCGATGAAGAGATCGGGTGGCTTTCTAGGGCACTAAAGCCACCCTCCTCGGAGCAGCCAAACGGAATAATTCCTCCTCCCACGCCCTTGAATGAGGCACGCGCGGCGCTTGCGGACGTCGATAACTCAAGTAGCCTCGATGCCTACGCAGCCGCACTCGCGAGTGTCGATAGGCTAACTAGCGTTGATCTCGCGCGTTTGAGTGAAGCGGAGCCATTTCGATCTCTCTTGCGCTCCATCACCGACGCCGGTGTTAAGGGTGGGCTGCCCCGGAGTTGGTTGGATTGGCTTGCGAAGGTTGCCGATCCGACGTTCTCGAACGCTCAGGATATCGCACGTCAAGGTAAGGACGAATGGCCTATCGATGAACGAATCTTCGATCCTCTAGCGACGCAACGTTTTGTCGCGGCATTAGAAAAGGCACAAAACGACCCTGTCGCGGCGGAGCGAACCGCGAATTCGCTACCATTTATAGTGGCTTGGCTTCGGCGTGATCCAGGTTTTCCACGGCCCGTTATGGCCAATGTTTACTCAACCTTGCTTACCCTGTTTGCTATGCGCGCCCAGCGCGGACGCGGAATCTACGAGTCAGTTCAACTGCTCATCCACGGCTTGCTAGATATCGGGCTCAACGAAAAGGACTATAAAGCTGTTATTGCCGACACGGAGGAGCTGGCGGGTGCGGGTTTCGGTGTCGAGATGATCTATTGGTTGCTAGAGGTAATTGAAGATCTTCTACGCTTCGCCGCGCCAGATGCCGCCGCGCGGGAAGCATTTCTCCACAGTACGCTTTCAAAGATTGCGCCCATTCATTTCAGGCTTAGTGCCCTACAGCGTGCGGCGATCGCGCGTCTCGCTATGCAACTTGGTTGGAATCTTCATAATTTTGGCGTGACAGACTCGGGTGAGCAGCCAGACGACCTCGCGTCGAAGCTTCGCGGGCTGCGTGTCGCCATATATTCCCTGACAGAATCTTCGACTCGTCAGGCCAAGGAGGCATTAGAACTAGCTGCTCCGGGGGTCATTGTCGATTGCAATGCAGATCACGTAGGTACGCCACGTCTTCGTGCTTTGGCAGAAAACGCCGACTTGTTCGTTTTAACGTCGCTTTCGGCCAAACACGCTGCCACCGATTTCATCCGCGACCACAGATCCAAGCTCCCGCTGCTGTATGCACAGGGTCGAGGTTTTTCAAGCATATTACGAGCCGTAGAAGATCATTTGAAAAGTGACGTAGTCAATTGATCGAGCCTTAAAGTTTACTCGAATGCTCCTGTTTAGGGTATTGTCTTATCGCTTGCCGCGGACCCGCCTAGCCACAACCTAAATTCGGCGGCCAGAGGAATGGAGTTGTGAAACAGATCTCGGAATGCTCTTTGGCAGTTGAGATAGACACTGTAGTCATTCAAGCGACTCCAGGCGACAGGTAAGCGCGGCCCGCCGAGCACAACCGCCCGTTCTAGAAAGACGTTGTCGATCGGAACATGCGCAAATCCGTAAAACTGTGCAAAGCCGGGGAGGCGGTCTTCACCAATCGCAAACACATACTTCAACGACATATTTAGCCATTTTTGCGCCTGGCCGACGGTGAAACTTTTGAAACGGCCATTACGGTAAAGCTGTTGCAATTGAGTGCACGCCGCTTCGTGCCACTTGTCAAATTCTAGTTGGGAACGAATCTTACTTCTTCTAAGGGCGATCAATAGCTCAAACACGCAGTCATACGCCCCTTGTCTAAGGTGGTCAGCTTCCTTGTGTGAAGCAAATCCATGCATCGTGCGATTGAAATCTAGATAAGCGCGATGGATGCACAGTCGCAACAGATCGCGGCCTTCTCCAAAATAGCACCGAACCAAAAAATCAAAGTGTTCTTCGCGCGATGGAATTGGATAAGGACTCTCGGTGGGTTGCTTGTACATATCGTTCCCAATGAGCCTCGTATGCGCAGTGGCCTTTAATCAGGCCAACGTGGATGGAGCTGAAAAGAGTTATCGGTACGACGAGGCTCCATTAGAGTGAATCTAAAATTCGACGTTGTTCCTCTGCCTCTGCTGCAGCCCGCGCTTCCCCCGCCGTGAGCGGGCGGCTCAATGACTGCCGCAGAAGGGCTTGACCAGCCTTAAAGTGCGACAATGCAATCTGTTTGTCCCCGGTACCTTCAATCTCGTAAATTTCGGCCCGGTCGGCATCTCCAGCTTCGAGAGCTCGGTAGGCAACCGCCCTGGCCGCGAGGAGTGTCAAGACTGGTTGTGGAGCGGCGTCAGACCCGATCAATCTTACCACGAACATGAGTGCCTCCGGTGGTTCGTGACAACCTGCTTTCTCTAGCACATAACCAGCGGTCAGCTATAAAATGGGCCTTGAATCTGATGTCTCAAAAGGGAAACGTCATGAGAGCAACTGAAGCTAAGAGGCCACGCGAGGGTTCTCGCAAAGCGAAAGTATACGACCTTTATCATGAAGAGACCAAGGACGCTGCTATCGCGTACGGTTTAACACTTGGATTAAAGGAAAGTACCATTCGAAGTTGGATCGGCACTTGGAAGAAAACTCGACCGATCCAAGCAGCGGACCCGAAATAACAATTTTAAGCAAAATAAAGAACTGCGGCCCGTACCGGTAGCCTCTGCGACATTCAGGCTTGCAGGAGCCTCTTTGGTGATCTTCTTCATCGCTGACTGGTAGCGGTATCAAAATCTCTACTTGTCAGGCGTCTAATTACCTTGGTCTCAATGCTTTTTTCGTCGCAGATCGCACCGGTTGCGACAACCTCGAAAACGGCTTGGAATTCTTGAAACTGATGCGGGTGGTGGTTATAATCTTTTGCGATAGCGACCGCGACAATGAAAGGCTTATTGCTAGTTCGATGAGCCTCTAATTCATCGCCATGTTGGAACCATACTTGTTGATACACATCTTGACTATGGTTCTTGGTGTGACGGGCTTTAGTCCAAGTGACCGGTGCGACTGCCACGAGTTTGCCGTGACATCGCACCTCCGCCTTCCAACTAGTACGACTGGTGTATTTGAGTTCTAAACCGCTAACGGAATGAGCCATTCAATCTGCCCCGATTTACGGATAGCCTAGCACAAAAGTGGCGGTAGAAGGCTGGCTGGCGGCCGGGAAAGCTTGTCCTTGGGGGGCTTGTCGCACGATCAGTGCCGGGCGTTCATCGTGGCGGTCTTGAAGGTCTCTTCGGCAGCGACGCGTCGCATCGCTAACGGCCCTTCCTCAATCGAAGCGATTTCTTTTCTCTCGATTGGCGTCGGGGTCTTTTGTGGCCGTGACGGGTTTGATTGACAAAGCGATGTAATCGGCAGGCAATCCGTGTTCGGATGCGCCATTCAAGACGAGATCTTTGTACCAGGTGTAGGGTGATAGGTCTTTCACGATAGCGGATTTATCTGCGTAATAAGTGATTGCCCTTAGATGTTCGCCAGTTGCCGTTATCAGATCCACTGTCTTTTCATTATAACCGCCTCCTAAACCTTCGGCCGTGTCTAGTGCCGTCTTTTCCGTTGCCGAGATATTGAAGACCACCCCCCACACAAAATCGGTGTCCGCGCCAGTGTAAAACGCGTCGCATTTTGAAGATTTGTCTTTGCTCCATTTCTGAAAACGAAGCTGGTGTCTTGATAATTTGGCCGTGGTGACGAATTCGCAGGAAGGTACCCGATCGCGTAAACGACGTGTCGACATGTTCGAACCATATGCGAAGTATTTCATTATTGACGGCCCTAAAATTCGGCGATTCGACGAAAGCAGCAAGCACCGAGGAATTTGGCTTGTGCTATCCTAGCAAGATATCCTGTCTCGAGATAAGTATTCGGGCGAAGAATTCAGCATGAAATTGGTTATTGGACCTGTGACTAATCTGCCGTAACCCACGTGATATAGGTGCCTGATGACAGGAAATTACGATCTTATTGGCGATATTCACGGCCATGCAGAAGTGCTGCGCCGCCTACTGCGGGCAATGGACTATCACATAGAAGACGGGATCCATCGTCATCGGCATCGCCAGGCAATTTTTGTGGGCGATTTTGTTGATCGCGGACCGCAGCAACGCGAGGCGCTTCATATCGCGAGGAGCATGTGTGAGGGCGGCGCGGCACTCGCCGTCATGGGCAATCACGAATTCAACGCGCTCGGCTGGGCTGAGGCGGACGGGAAGGGCGATTTTCTAAGGCCTCACACTTCGAAAAACAACGAGCAGCACGAAGAATTTCTGCGTCAGATCGGCGACGGTTCGGCGGCTCACAAAGACGCCCTGGACTGGTTTCAGACGCTGCCGGTCTGGCTCGATCTGCCCGGCTTGCGAGTGGTGCACGCCTGCTGGCATGCTCCGGCTCAACAGGTGCTCCAGCCATATCTAGATCAGTCGCAGAGATTTACAAAAGCTGGTCTACGCGAAGCGAGTCGCAAAGGGTCTGCTGCATACGACGCTGCCGAGGTCCTTCTGAAAGGACCGGAAGCGTTGCTTCCAGACGGACATCCCCCCTTCAAGGATAAGCAGGGTCACATGCGGCATGAGGTCCGCCTCCGCTGGTGGGATCCGAATGCCACGACCCTTCGCAAGGCGGCGATTGGCATGGAGGGAAGTGAAGAAAACCTGCCAGACCTTCCCGTGACTACCGACTACCATTACGCCGAGAAAACACCGGTCTTCTTTGGCCACTACTGGCTGCAGGGAACGCCTGCTATTTCGGGTGACTACGCCGCCTGCCTCGACTTTAGCGTCGCAAAGCAGGGGTTTCTGACCGCCTATCGATGGTCTGGAGAGAGTATCCTCTCATCAGATAACATGGTGTACGTGAAGGCCGATCTATAGGCTCGATGCAGTTTGGCGCTGAGGCCAACAGAAACCAGCAGGGGATCGAATTGTGCAGCTTTTTTAGGGATTCGAACCCTGCGTGTTCCATATTGCAAAAATCTGCGGCGACCCGAGTGTACTAGTCGCCTCGTGTACTGGCCCAATTATTCCGTAACAACTATTTTCCGAATCCTGCCCCTCGGTTCAGCGGCGGAACTCTTGCCTGTGCTCGCCAGCGTCGATGCGTGGACCTCGGCTCGCCGTCCGCGTCGCTTGACGAGGCACTGCCGAGATCATGCCCCGGGCTGTTTGCCCGTCTCCAGCAACTTCGCTCTCCACTCGCCTTCACGCGGCTCGAAAAAGCCAAGCAGCGTCAGGAAAAGAGATTCTGTACTTCCGCAACCGTCAGGCTGCGTAGTTCACCGTTCGATAACTCCACTCGGTCCTGCCCCGAAACGACGCGCCCAACAATGTGACTACCTAAAATTCTGTACGCATTGAATAGCAGCTCATCATAGTTTTGGTTTAGCGTGCTGTGATAAGGAAATTCACCGGTCGCGCGTTTCCTAGACAATAAATCTAAGTTTTCATCACCTGTTAGAGATAGCTTGCAATACAACAGCCGTCCGGACGCCTCAGGTAAACCCTCATAAGGCGGGTAGCCACGCGCCGGCGTTGGCACGCGATGCCTGTCACAGATCTTTTTCAGCGCGACGTCTGAAATTCCGAGGTCGTCGGCTACTTTGGTCATCGGCCGAGACCAGACTAAATCATACAGGGAACGCCGGGTTAGTTCCTGCTCAGGCATTTGCGATTGTAAGGATCAGGCGCAGTGAGATGGAGAACCTCATCAGCGTACATTTGGAATCGTTTCAATTATAGCGGGTATTGCCCTCCGACGCATATCTTGGTTATTTGGACAGGAGTTCCAATGCGATAAGATTTCCGATCGAATAATCCTCCGTTAGTGCGTTCAAAAAGTTTGAACCTCAAGAAAGGTGGAACTTTTGATTAGTCAGACAAAATGGCGAGATCATCTCAGTCGATACGACCTATTTGACGAAAGTTTTCTCAATGGATGGGGTGACCAACCGTGGCCTGACCATGACGATCCGACAAATGCGGACGACATCGTTGCTGCGGCAAAGCTGCACCTGCAATTGATATCACGTATTACAACTCAACGGCTAAATTACGTAGATGGCGTGGAGACCGGGGCACTCAAAAGTGTCTACGAGCTCTTCGGTGAAGCGCGCGAGATCTTCAAGACACACACGAACTGCTGCTTGACGGATGCTATTTGCTGGCACGTCCTTAACATACATGTCAGGCCATTCACCGCAAAATGGCATCGACAAAGTGAGCGCGGCGCACTTTCAGCCGTGGATGCTACAGACGTTTTCCGCCACGAATTATCATCTCTTCAGAAGGTGCTGGCGCGTTTCGATATGCTCCTTATTGAGATAAGGGACGGATCTCAGCCGCCAGCGACACCTAGAGAAGGCGAAAGTGATTCTGAGCTGCGAATTGCAAAGGAAATGGAGAAGTCTCTCAAGTGGGGAATCGACCCGAAGCTTGGCGGACTTTGCGAGAATACCGCGAAAGAAATCAATGCGAAAGAGAAAGACGCAGTAGAGGCCCGACGTCGGCACTACTGCGAGCGCATAAGCGCACCAACTAGCGTTCCCGCGCTCGACGTGGGTGGGGCGGCACCGAAGACCGAGGATATCGAGAGGGCGCATGAGACGAAACCGTATGGCTCGGCAGCGTGGATCGATCGGCCGTATGCTAGCGCATTGGCTATCTCCGGAGGGGGCATTCGGTCCGCAACATTCGCCCTCGGGGTGTTGGTCGCCCTAGCCCGACGAAATCTGCTTTTTCAGTTCGACTATATGTCAACAGTTTCCGGAGGTGGGTATCTAGGTTCATTCCTAACGACATTTCTCAACGCGCCAGGACAAAAAGCACAAGGGCCCGAGATCGGTCTGCTTCGAGGCGATCTGCCATTCCGCCGCGAGGACGGGGAAGCAGTTTCCCTGCGTCACGTCCGACATCACAGCAAATACCTAGTGACGGGTAGGCTATGGGAACGTCTGCAGTTGACTTTCACTCAGGTCTACGGAATGGCGCTGAATAGCCTCGGCTTCGCCTATTTTGCGCTCGTCGCCGCGATCGCTGAGTTCGTTCTTCGTTCGGTACTACCGTTCGACGGGTTGTGGCTCACACAACTTATTATTCTCGGGACAGTTGCTGGCGTGTCGTTTTTGATTTCGATGGTCGCGCATGGTAGCGTAAACGTCCAGAAGGTTGCCGATGATATAATGACTGTCGCTAGCCTTTGCTTGATTGCACTGCTGCTTTGGCGCGGTTTAGAGGAAATGCACGTGCTAGGCAGCGCGAATTGGTTAGAGATAGCTGGGGTAGCAGCATTCCCACTGGTCGCGTCTGCTGTACTTGTCTTGGTCGGCGGTCTTCCATTGCCGATACGCATCGCGCTCCTCGCTCTTTCGGCTTTGTCCGCACCCATCCTGTTCTTCGGTATAGAGGTCAAAACCTACGCGTTGCTAGTGGGTAAGTACGACTTGTCGGCGCTCGGAACATTTAACGGTATAACAATTGGAACCGCGGCTGCGATTATTGGGCCGGTTCTGTTTTGGTTTTTTTTCGACGTAAATTTCACCTCTCCCCATCGATACTACAAGCGTAAGCTTGGCGAGGCCTATCTCATTCAACCAGATGAGAGCAGTACCGGTCTGACGCTGCGCGATGGCGTGTCGCTATTGCTCTCGAAATCTACGGAGAAGAAGCGTGGACCCTATCATCTGATCAATTGTGCCCTCAACGTGCCAGCATCGAACAATCCTGTGATGCAGGGACGCTTGACGGATTTTTTTCTATTCAGCCCCCATTATTGTGGCAGCCCGCTGGTCGGTTATAAGTCGACCAGCGAGTGGGAAAGCCTTGATTCAAATCTCGATCTGGGGACGGCGATGGCGACCTCCGGGGCGTCCGCAGCCCCCCAGATGGGCACCGAAACAATCAAAAATTTCAGTTTTTGGCTTGCCTTGTTCAATGTTCGTCTGGGCTATTGGATCCGCAATCCTTGGTTTGTCAGGCATTATGGTCCCGCTACGCCACCTGGTTTATTCTACCTCGTACAGGAGATGTTTGGTTGGGAAAACGAGAACCGGGCTTACCTCAACATTTCGGATGGCGGCCACATCGAAAATTTAGGCGTTTATGAGCTACTGCGCAGGCGATGCAAGTTCATTGTCGCGATCGATGGCGAGCACGACGCAAAGATGACATTCCACGGTTTGACGACGCTGCAGCGGCTCGCCTTCATCGATCTTGGTATCAACATTGATATCGGTCTTGATGCGTTGCGGCTCGGCGACAAGGGGCTGAGCAACTCCCACTTTGCATTTTGCCGTATCCGCTATCCGTCGGGATCGAGGGAGGGGCCCGAAAGTTACGGCTATCTAATTTATCTGAAGCTTTCGCTGACCGGCAACGAAGGCGAGTTCATCCGCCGCTATCGCCTCGATGAACCTGCCTTCCCACATCAGTCCACGGTCAATCAGTTTTTCACGGAAGCTCAGTTTGAGGCGTATCGCAGCCTCGGGGAACACGTCGGAGATAAGATGTTCCTTCCAGCCATTGTCGGGCAAGAGATCGCCGACTCGCACGATATAGAGTTGGAGAAGTGGTTTCTGGCAATCGGCAAGAGTATGCTCGAACCTTTGTCGTCAGAGCGGATTCAATGAGCTATGGCCTTCTTGGGACGCAGCCACCCGTTAAGCACAAAGTATTTGTTAGCTTTCATCATGGAGGTGATCAGCCTTACTACGACGCGTTTTCAACTACTTTTCATGATACCTACGAATCGATCTTCGACAATTCCCTCGAGCGCCGCGTTGATAGCGACGATGTGAATTATGTAAGGCGGCGCATCCGCGAAAGTTACATCAAGGGAAGCTCGTGCACGATCGTCTTGGTCGGCGCGCAAACGTGGGGACGAAAATACGTCGATTGGGAAATCGATGCCACGTTGGAAATGGGCCATGCTCTGATTGGAGTTCGCCTCCCAACAGCGCCCGTGAGCGAAGGGAAAGTCATTGTCCCCGACCGGCTCCACGATAATATCGTCTCAGGGTACGCGCTTTGGGAGAATTGGGCACGTGTCACCTCGAATGCAGTGCAACTCGACGCCTTTGTTGCTGCGGCAAAACAAAAGGGCCAAAATTTGATCAATAACACGCGTGGTCGACGGTTACGCAACGCGTGAAGGCAGAAGACCAGTGAACGGCCTCGCATCACAGTTTGCCACGCCTTGAAGATCGCAACTGAAACCTGATGAATGGCAAGTTCTTGCTATTTGCAACTTCGTATATTCGAATGCGGCGCAGTCAAACTGGATTGCAAGCGGGGCGGCCGCCTGGTGAGACAGCACAATACAGCGGCTTCGCTTGCCTATGCCCCGACTTACGCAAATCTCAGCGCTGCGAAGGCCCTCATAAGAAAATTTCCTACGCGTTCGAGGAAAGAACGCGGCGGAGGTGTTAGGGCGCCCTCCTTGCATTCCTTGTCCTTATGCCATGGCACGTCGCCCTTGACCCCTTCCGGATCAACCTGCCGGAGCAGCGCGCAGGCCTTCCTTTGCAGCGAGGCTGGATCGAGGTCCCAGAAATCAATCGTGTCAGCGCTCGATATGAGCCGCGTGCCATTCCCTGCAAAAGTGAGGAACCCGGGCGCTCCCGGATCATCCGCCGGTGGCGTGAGCTCGAAGGGTGGCCAGCGCGATAACATATCCAATAGACGAACAACTCCCTGCTGAGAGGCTACGGCGACCAGCCACTCATCCCGGCTGAAGGTGACAAACGAAGCCCCATGAGTATCGACTCGTAGTTCGCGAGGAGGCTCTTCGCTGTCAAAGACCCAGAGGTCGACAGCCCCGTACCGCCCGCCAGCGAACAGCATGGAACGGCCTTCGTCATCGGACGCGAAGGCGAGATCCTGCACACCTTGTGCCAAGCCGGTGAGCGTCAACGGTTTCGGCATCTCCTGGGGCGCAAACCCGGATTTGTCAACGGACCAAAGCTGTATCTGATCGAAGCCAGTTTCGGTTTCGTTGACGCAGCATGCTCCTCCAGCGGCAAATCTCTTGCCGTCCTCACTAAAAACGATCTCTTTGATGCGCTTCAAACGGGAGTCGATCGGTTTGCGATCATTGGGGTGATCGAGCGGTACCAACAAAATCTGTTTGTCTGACAAATTTCCACTGAACGAAATCGCGAGCCATTGCCCGTCCGGACTTAGGATCGCTCGCAGCGGTACCTTGCCCATGAAGTCAGGAGTGGCGAGCGAGACAATTGTTGTTGGCGGTGCATCTATCCGATCTGCAAATTGCGAGACAGTGACCTCATAGCGGTCGCTATCCCCACAGGCTTGCGCATCCGCCGCCTTCTTGCATGCGATCGTGGCAAGGCGTCGCGTTTGCTGGCTCGCCGACAGCCGCACTACCTCGCCAGTTCCAATCGAAAAAGTCTGCGCATTGTCCAGACGCCCCTCGCTCAGCTTCAAGACTGCGACGTTGCCGGAGGGATCGGCTGCGCTGACCTTCCAGACTGCGGGATTGGCTTCGGGCGGATTGTTCGGCAGCGCCAACCACATGGTCGATCCCGCCTCGCCGAGGACCGCACCTCGTATTGGATCGCGGCTGGTGGGGTTGTTTCTCGCCGGCACGCGCGTGCGCAGCGGATCTTTCCCGCCGGCAGGAGCGATGACAGCAATATATCCGGCCTGGGTTGCGACCGCGAGCAGGCCGTCGCGGAACGCGATACTGTAAGTCTGGTCTCCAATTTGGGCCCATCGTGCCTTCGCGCAATAATCGACCGGCTTACCACCCGGCGGGCTCTCCCCGAGCGGGCTGTATTCCAGCCCGTTGTTGCTGGCGATGGCGAGTTGCCAACGTCCGCAGGCTTCAAAAAACGCCAAGCCATAAACGGCGGAAGGGGATTGATGGTCGATCGTCCTTCGGCTGTCAGGAGAAAATTGCGCGTCCCATATGTCGACAATGCCGCGCCAGTAGTGACCGACGGCGATCTTCTCCCCGTCGGGGGAGTAGGCGAAAGTCAGAATCGCGTCGTTGTCTACAGCCTGATAATCCTGAGGGTAGTTGCAGTCCCATGGCTTAACGCCATCCCGTGGGCAGACAAGAATGTATCCATCTGCGTCTCCGCCCACCAGCGTGTTGCCGTCCGGCGAGAAAGTCACGCTTTGAGCCGCGGCCGGGCCGCCCGATGGCTGTTTTCCATTGGTAAAAGTCACGGGTTGTTTCGACGGGTCGCCCTGCGCGTCGAGCGGAACAAGTGCGATCTTTCTTCCAGCCGTTGCAGCGACGAGGTGGCCCCCTCGTTGAACGCTGAGGCTTCTGATGAAGTTCGAGGACACTTGTTGGCTTCCCATCCGATGCCAATCATCGGCCGACCACACCGACAGCTTGCCGCTGCGGCAGCCCACTGCGAGGAGACTCCCCTGGGGATCGAAAGCCAAAGAAGTAACACCCTGATCATCGAGACACGCCTTAAGGGGTGTCAGGGCCGACGCTCCGCCATCTCCCAGGTTCGCCAGGTAAACCCAGCCATTGCTGCCGCCGAATGCGACTAGCTTATCGGGCCGAGTGGGATGAAATGCGACCGCGTTAAAGGTGGCGTCATCCTTGCGGGTACCGTCATCCTGGATGAAGAGTCGCTTCAGGTTGGTGGCATTCTTGAGTGTCGATAGCAGGGCCTCGCGCAATTGCGGCCGCAAGGCAACTCGAATCTTGTCCGGCAGTGCCGCCATCTTGAAGCCCGCCTTCAACGCTTCCGTGAGTGCGTCGTCGATCTGACCGCGGTATGAAGCCTCGGTGGCGCGCGCGAACTGCTCGAGCACATCCAGGCGGTCGCGCGCGGTTCGCGTGCTCATGCCCAACCATATGCTGTCGCCTAGGAAGACCAGTAACACGCCGCCGACTGCCGCCAAAATATTCTTGTTTCTCTTGTCCCGATCGCGCGCACGTCGATCAGCGTCTACATGTTTTTCGCTCTCGTCGAGGTAATCCTGCTCGAGCTTGCTTAGACCGTTAAGCTCCCGAGCGTCGTGCAGCTGCCAGGCGCTCAGCAGGTCTGTGGTCGAGCTGCGTCCAAGCGAATCCCAGCGCTGCGCGGCCTCGGTCAACGCCAGGCGCTGCCGAACGCCGTCTCGCTTGCGAGCGATCCATTTCACATAACGAGACCAATTGCGAAGCAGCGCTTCGTGCTTGACTTCGACCATTGCGTCGCCGTCACCCGTCGGGGTAACGCGCAGGAAGTCTTCACGTGCGAGTAGATCGAGCATATTGGAGGTACGTGGAGTCCCCGTCGCAAGTAGGGTGCTGCGCATCCGCGGCTCGCGATAAGCTTCCATTAGACGATCGATGCGCACGAGTTCACGCAGGAGTCGCTCTACCTCTTGCTGACTTTCGAGCGATAACCCGCCGTAGAATTTTTCGGCGTGGCGTTCGAGGGCCAGCAGTGGGTTGCCGGCTCTTTGGTAGACCTCGCGGGTAATGCGATTGTGGTCGCGCTGGTTCCAGAGCGACCGTAGTGCGAATTGCAACAGAGGGAGCGCCGTATCCTGTCCGAGCACGCTCTTGACGAGGTCGTCGACGATACCTGGCGCGAAATGCAGGTTGACAAGGGCCGCTGGCCGCTCCACTGCCGCCCTAAGCTCGTCATAGCTCATCGGCCATTCTTTCATCGAGAAGCGCGCGTGCAAAGCGAGGGCAGGAATCTGCGGCTCAAGCTTGCCGAGTTCGTCGGAGAATTCCTCGCGTAGTGTAATGATGACGCGACAGGCTGGACACGATTGTAGTAGCGCGCTGATTGCAGCAGCAATTGCTGCGCGTTCACCCTCATTGCACAGCGTAAACACTTCCTCGAACTGGTCGATGACAAGCAAAACCGGCTTTATCGCTAGATCGCCCATCATCTCGGGCAGCTGGGCCGGATTGGCGCGTAGGGCGTTGGCTTGCTCGGCACGATCGAGATGCGCGCCAGAATTCGACGCGTTGACCGCATCTACCAGGTTTTCCAGCACGGCGTTGCCGGGCGTGAAGGGGCCAACCAACCGGAACTGCGGCATATGTTCGGGCGCCGTAAGCACCGGCAGTGCGCCGCCCATCACCAGCGAGGATTTGCCACTTCCCGATCCACCCTGGACCACCACTAGCGGGACCTCGCTGACGCGCCTGAGCAGGCTCTTGACGGGTCTGTCTCGGCCGAAAAAGAAGGCGCCGTTGCGGAACGGGTCCAGCCCGACATATGGGCATTTGTCTTCACCGAGATGCGGAAGACGCTCAGCATCAAACGGGGTCAGACGCGCTCGCACGGTGCGAAGGCCGGCGTGCGACAGTGTGGAAGACCAATAGTCGAGCAAGACTTGGCATGCTGTCCGCTCCCTGATCTCCTCAATGAGGGCTCCGGTTGCGGCACCGCGGTCGAGAAAGTCACCGATCGTCGATTGCAGCTCTCGCAGAGCGGCAGCCTCGCTGTCCGCGCTGCTGTCGTTTCCGAGGCGCTGGTCCATGGCTGCCAGCAAGTCCGCATGCACCCGGCGCATTTCGGCGGCATCGTCGAATGGCGCCGGCGCAACCAGCTGCTCAGGCATTTTCTGGCTCCGGCTCACATTGCTGGAGAATCGATTTCAATGGCAGAGTTGTCTCGCGCAACTCGCCACAGAATTCCTTCAGATTGCTGTCAACCTCGCGAAACACTTCTCCCACCTCTTTGGCATACCTTTCGATTCGCGAGAGAATTGCGCTGGTCTCGCCGCCGCTCGCGATCACGGTTTTGATGTCGGCTTCGATCGGCTCCAGGTATTGCCGACGATCCTCGAAAACGGGAGAGAACGGTTCTTTGAAACGGTCGCGTAACCTCTGGATCGATTTCCAATTGGCGTTTAGATTTGTCCGATTAGCTGTCTTCCATGTGTCTCTATCTCGGTATTGGCCATCGAACATACTGCGAAGCTTGTTATCGAGTCCCTGCAACAAGCCATGATCGCGCACCCGTAAGGCCAAGCTTTCACGCAAATTGTCCAACGCGGCGGTGCCATCGACCATGGGCTTGAGTTCGGGGTTCGCGACGGCCCTGGAGTCCAGCAGACCTATCACCGCCGTCATAAGATCTTGCAACTGTTTCAATTCCAGCTGCCTCATCGCTCTTTCGATCTCATCGTTTAGGCGCGTCGGTATCGCGCCTAGAAGGCCTTCCAGCTCACTGAGGAGATGGTCGAAGTCAGCGGCCGTTGACGTTTCGGCCACATTTGCGAATGCTAGCTTCGCGGCCTCCAGACGCTCGGGCAGCTCGATACCCAACAGACCGCTCAGGCTCGGAACGATTTTAGTTAACTGGCCTCGCCACTTTTCAATATCGCGTTGTTGCTGTTCGAACTTCTTGCTGTAGATGCCGAGAGCTTCGATCGTGACGATTTCTCCGATATTCGGGTTCGACTCGCGCTTCCGCTGCAGTTCGTCGTTGATAGGGTCGAGGGATTTCGACTCGATCACATGCAGCGCATCATGAATATTCTTGAGCAACCTGATCTCATCAACCCCTCGATCCGCGGCCTCAATTACGACTCGCGACTGACTGACCTTATCGGCAACATTGCGGTTTTCGCGAATCAATTTCTCAAGGAACCGTATCCCTCGTTCGCCGCTTGCGAGGTTGTGCATCTCCTTGAGCTTTAGATTCTCCTTCAACGTATTCACCAGATGTGTAGACTCTTCCTCCCAGTGGGATTCTGAAATCGGGTAAGCCTCGAGGAACTGGAAGCGGAGTTCCCTCAGTTCCGCGGGCAACTCGGTCTCGGACGGCGGCGCGTATCTTCCAAGAAGCACCGGCAAGATTTTCTTTGATCTCTTGAACGCGATGGCAATCTCGTTTCGGACCCAATCGTCGGGTTCATCGAGCGCACGTTTTCCGGGGGACCGCTCGCAGGTAGTCCATCGCGGCCCGATAAGCGCCAACATGACTTCGCAATTCTCCAACGCATCCTTCAGCTTGAAATCCCAGTCCGCGCCCCAAGTGATACTCCTGCGCGTATCCATAAAAACCGCATTCTCGCCGAACTGTCGCCGGAGATCCGAGTACAAATGGCCGCCCCACGCCTCGGTGTCGACGCGCCGGTAGTTGATAAAAATCTCATACATCGCCGCCCTCGAAAGTCAGATCTTGTACTAATATGCGCCAATCACTTGTGCGGCTCGACTAAAGTATCCTCAAGTTGTAGTTGAAAAACTGTCCGATATCAAATGGTTGATGAGGTGTGCGTCTGTCGGCCGGGCGAACGCGGGCCGATTTCCGCGTCCATAGCGGCTCGGCCTCCGATCGCTGGAACGCCGGTGGCCTTCGAGAGATGCGAATGACGTTATCGTTTTGCCTGGCGCGCGCCAGATACAAGCCGTGGATACGCACTTTGCATATGCCATGTTTTAAGCGCCTCCGCCCGATTTCGCTTATGGTGTTTGCCCTTGCGGTGGCTCCCCTAGTGGTGGCGTGTGCGGCTGAGGCCGACATTGCCTCGAAATGCGATCGCTCGCGATTTCGCATGGTCGTGGACGTCGGACATACGCTCCAGGCGCCCGGCGCTCTCAGCGCCCGCAACGTCTGGGAATATGACTTCAATCTACGGCTGGCTCGGGAGATCCAGGAACGGCTGGTAGCGGATGGATTTACCGGTGCCATGCTTCTGGTGACCGGCGGAGAAGCAAGGCCAAGCTTGTTCAAGCGTACGACGGCCGCCAATGAACTTGCCGTCGATCTGTTT
>Ga0207014_1044_pt1 | contig 27635 bp, 28 predicted proteins | sample Alteio_BWMinCont_56_FD_153495 | JGI IMG/M metagenome (GOLD analysis project Ga0207014, IMG submission 153495) | Enriched cells from forest soil in Barre Woods Harvard Forest LTER site, Petersham, Massachusetts, United States -... | ecosystem: Environmental > Terrestrial > Soil > Temperate forest >...
CCGAAATGGACGTTGCCCGCGGCGGCGGCCACCCCTCGCAATTCATCATCCTGAAAGCTGTCCGGATCGGGCGTGACGAAGAAAAGATCGATCCAGATTTCCCGCGCGCCCGCCGCCCTCAGATAAGCGATGAGGTCCGCATAGGCGCCGCGCGGCCAGGGCCATGACCAGCTTTTCGTCTGCGCCGACCCGAGGGTGTTGATCGAGTAGTCGTCGATCGCCACCACCGCCAGCGACGGATCGAGCGGCCTCGAGGACGCGGTCCATTGCGTCAACCTGTCAAACGCGAACCACTCGGCCCGCTGTAAAAAAAGGGCGTTCTGCAACGCGATCAGCCCCACGCCGCAAAAAAGCGCCAGCAGGAGGTCGATCCTCCTTTGCCCCGCGAGTTGGAAGATGCGCTTCACGCCCCGTAGTTGGCCTCAAAAGCAGTCCGTTGCGAAAGCTAAAAGCGCCGCAAGCCTGCTTTGTCCGAGAGGCCTAAGGCCCAAAAGAGCCACTTCGGAAGTTCAGTCTGGCAGCGTTCTCCCGTGCGACGGCACCCCCTCCCGGGAATCTTCCCATTTATTGAGCTGCGGACTCGACATCTAAGTCCCATTTGCTTTAATCGCAACTCTCCACATGTATTATTAGATTTTTTACCTCACCCTTGTAAAAAATTCCGCAATCTTGTGCTTGCCTAAAATTACTTTCCCGTAATGATGTACCTCCCGATTTTTTGACGTAAAATGACTCTTGTTGCACCCATATTTGCGGAAGCCGAAGGGCTTCCAGCCGCGCCGGTAAAGCTCTTGTCGGTCTACGGTTTCGAGATCAACAACTCGATGATCGCGGCTTTGTTCGCTTCCCTCGTCGTTATCATCGTCGTTCAGATTGCCATGCGCGCGCCCAAGCTCGTGCCAAGCGGCCTTCAGAATCTGGTGGAGTGGCTGGTCGAGTTGCTGAGCAACTTCATTGAGAGCATTACCGGCCGCGAAACCATGCTCCGCGGCTTTTGGTATTTCGGCGGACTCTTCGTCTTTGTCTTCGCAGAAAATCTTCTCGCGCTTCTTCCCGGCGTTGGGACCTTCGGCTATGGCCATGGGGAAGGCTGGGATTTCAAGGTCAACCAGCCGTTCCTTCGTGGCGCCAACGCGAATGCCAACATGACTGCCGCCTACGCCGCGATTTTCTTCGTCATGTGGTTTTACTGGTGCATCCGGGGGATTGGTTTTGCCGGCGTGCTCAAGGACATCTTCGTCTCGAAGGTCAAATTCCCGAATGTCTTCCTCAACCTGCTTTTTGTCCTGCTCTTCTTCGTCGTCGGCCTGATGGAGGCCCTGACGATTCTCTTCATCCGCCCCATCGCCTTTACGTTCCGTCTTTACGGCAACATCTTCGGAGGAGAATCGTTTCTCGACACCATTTACCGCACGGCACCGAATCACATCCTGGCCACACTCTTCCTGATTCCCGCCTATATGTGGGAATTCATCGTCGCCTTCATCCAGGCGTTTGTCTTTTTTATCCTAACCGTCGTGTTCACCGGCATCTTGACGAACACGACCGCGCACGCGCCTCATGACGACAAAAAGGATACAAAGGGCGCACACTAAAGATTTTGGCATCAACCGGCTTACGGAATGCCGAAAACAACAGACATCAACAAAACTAAGGAAAATCATATGAGCATCTTGGCAGATTTATCGGGAAACATGGGAGCCATCGAAGTCGGTCTTGCCGCCGGTGGTGCAGCAATCGGGATCGGCGCAGTTGGAGCGGGCGCTTCACAAGCCGTCGGACGCAACCCCGGCGCGATCGGTATCATTCTGGCCGTTTCCTTCGCCATCATCGCCGTTTCGGAAGGAACGTTCATTCTCGTCGCCTTCGTTCTCAAAGGTTAATCCCAAAAAAATCGCCGCCAGCGACCGTTCACTGGCGGTGGACCCTTTGCCATGATCACCCTCCAATTGCCGTTCGCCGATATCATCCAAAATTTCCAGGATATCGGAACAAAAACGGGATTCACGCTGCCGCAGTTTCTTGCCCAATGCGTCGCCGTCACGATCCTCTTCCTTTTCCTCCAGAAATTCGCCTGGGCGCCGGTCCGGGCCAAACTCGAGGAACGGCGCAAGACCATCGAGGACGCGATGGCCAACGCCGACAAGATCAAGCAGGAACTCGCGGATGCCGAAACGACCCGCCTGAGCATCATCCAGAAAGCCAACGAGCAGGCCAATAAGATCATTGCCGAGGCCGAGAAAAGCGCCGCGGCCATCACCGAGCAGCGTGCCAAGGAAGCCACCCGCCAGGCTGAGGACATCGTCAAGAACGCCCACGAAGCTTCCGTTCTGGACCGCAACCGCCTGATGGAAGAACTCAAACGGCATGTCGGCGAACTCGTCATCCAGACCACCGAAAAAGTGACCGGCAAAGTTTTGACCGCGGAAGACCAAGCCCGCCTCAATACCGAGACGCTGCGCCAGCTCGGGGCCAACAATAACTAGTCGCCCGGAAACCCTCTTGCCCCGATGAAAATTGACCGCCAATCCCGCCAAAGCGCCAAGAAGTACTTTCGCGCCTGCCGGAAGCCCGACGGCTCCGTCGACGAGCGCGGCCTCCGCGAGATCGTTCAACTCCTTGTCGGCCAGAAACCCCGGAATTACCTGGCCGTTCTCACCCAGCTTCATCGACTCGTCGAACTTGCCCTTAATGAAAGCACCGTCCGCGTCGAAAGCGCAACGCCTCTCGCCGACCGCGGCGCAAGCGTCTTCGCCGATCTCGAACGGCGCTACGGCCCCGCCGCCCGCACCTCTTACGAACAAAACCCCGCTCTCCTTGGCGGCCTCCGCATCCGTCGCGGGAACAACATCTGGGACGGCTCCCTCAGCGGCCGCCTTGACCGTCTTCAGCAAAGCCTTTCGAAATAACTCCATTCCTTCCGTCATTCCGCAAAACATCCAGCCCCGCCAAACTCATGAGCACCCTCCTCGAAGAAATCAAAGCCCAGATCATTTCCCTTAAAACGGACGTCGCTCAAACCAACATCGGAACCGTCCGCGAAATCTCCGACGGCGTCGCGAAAATCGAAGGCCTCTCCGGCGCCGCGCTCAACGAGATGCTCGACTTCCCCGGCGGCGTTACCGGCATCGCGCTCAACCTCGAGGAAACCGAAGTCGGCGCCATCATCATCGGCGATTTTTCCAAGATCAAGGAAGGCGACGAAGTCCGCACCACCGGCAAACTTCTCCAGGTCCCCGTCGGCAAGGCCCTCCTCGGCCGCGCCGTCGACGCCCTCGGCAAGCCCATCGACGGCAAGGGCGACATCAAGACCGACATCTTTTACCCGGTCGAAAAACTGGCCCCTGGCATCATCGCCCGCAAATCGGTTTCCCAGCCCATCCAGACCGGCATCACCGCCATCGACGCCATGATCCCGATCGGCCGCGGCCAGCGCGAATTGATCATCGGCGACCGTGCGACGGGCAAGACCACGATCGCCATCGACGCCATCATCAACCAGGCCCGCATCAACCGCGAAAACGAGGGCAAGGCCGGCTTCCGCCCCCTTTACAGCATCTACGTCGCCGTCGGCCAGAAAAACGCCAATGTCGCCCGCGTCATCGACATTCTCACCTCCACCGGTTCCCTTCCCTACACCATCGTCGTCTCCGCCACCGCCTCCGATTCGGCCACCAGCCAGTACCTCGCGCCTTTCTCCGGTTGCGCGATGGGCGAGTGGTTCATGGACAACGGCATGGACGCCATGATCATCTACGACGATCTATCGAAGCACGCCGTCGCGTATCGCCAGATTTCGCTCATCCTCAAGCGCCCCTCGGGCCGCGAAGCCTATCCCGGCGACGTCTTTTATCTTCACTCCCGCCTGCTCGAACGCGCCGCCCGCGTCGGCGAGAAATACGGCAATGGCTCGCTCACCGCGCTGCCCATCATCGAAACGCAGGCCGGCGACGTCTCCGCCTACATCCCCACCAACGTCATCTCGATCACGGACGGACAGATTTACCTCGAAACCGACCTGTTCTACCAGGGTATCCGCCCCGCCATCTCGGTCGGACTTTCCGTTTCGCGCGTCGGCAGCGCCGCGCAGATCAAGGCCATGAAACAGGTCGCCGGCAAGATCAAGGGCGATCTCGCCCAGTACCGCGAACTCGCCGCCTTCGCCCAGTTCGGCTCCGATCTCGACGCCAAAACGCAGGCCAAGCTCGGTCGTGGCGCGCGTGTCGTCGAAGTCTTCAACCAGAAGAATTACCATCCCGTCCCGATCGAACTCCAGGCCGTCATTCTCTGGGCGGTACAGAATGAATTCTTCGACAAGATTCCCGTCGACAAGATCAAGGACTTCCAGACCAAGCTCTCGGATTTCCTCACCACCCGGCAGGAGAAGATCCTCGCCGAACTTCGGGAAAAGGGCGCCTTCGATGACAACATCACCGCTCAGTTGAAGGCCTGCGTGGCCCAGTTTGCTGAAACCTACGCCTAAGCGCCGAATCCATGGCCAATCTTCGCGACATCCGCCGGCGCATCAAGTCGGTCAAAAACACCGCCCAGATCACCAAGGCGATGCAAATGGTGGCCGCCACCAAAATGCGCCGGGCCCAGCAGGCCGCCGTCGCCCTGCGCCCGTATGCCAGCCGCCTCGACGACATGACCGCGAACATCTACGCGGGCATGGGACCGAATGAAGTCAGCCATCCACTTCTCCAGGAACGCAAGAAAAGCGGCAAGACGGCCGTCGTCGTCCTCACCTCGGAAAAAGGGTTGTGCGGACCGCTCAACACCAACTTGCTGCGCGACGTGCTGAAGAACGACGATGCCGGCAAGGTCTACATCAGCGTCGGGCGCAAGGGCCGCCAGGTCCTCGTGCGGATGAAAAAAAATCTCCTCGCCGACTTTGAATTGAAGGACAGCCCCACCTTTGCCGAAAGCAAGGCGATCAGCCGGTTCCTGCTCCAGAAGTTCGAGGAAAACCAGTTCGACGCGGTGGAAATTTATTACAACCGCTTCGTCAATACGCTCTCGCAGATTCCGACCCGTTTTCCCCTGGTTCCCATCGGCGCCGAAACGCTGGCCGTCGCCAAAGCTTTAGGCGATTCCAAGCGCGCCGAACGGACTCAAACAAGCCCCGATGGCAAACCGAATGCGACCCCCTCCTATAATTTCGAGCCTGACGCCGCGGAATTGCTCGGCAAGCTCCTTCCCTATTACGTCCACCTCCTGGTCTACGAGAAAATCCTCGAATCCCGCGCCTCGGAGCACAGCGCCCGCATGGTCGCCATGAAGAGCGCGACCGACAACGCGAAGCAACTCGTTAAAGATTTAACCTTGGAATATAACAAGGCGCGTCAAGCCGCCATCACCAACGAAATCCTCGAGATTTCCTCGGCCGCCGCCATGGTCGCGTAATTTGTTTGAAGCTGTTCGTTATCCCACTGCGTCTAAGCTTATATGAAACATGGTGTGATTTCCTTCTCCTCGACGCTCATCCTGGCGCTTTTCGCGGCGCCCCTGGCGGCATGGGCCGATGCCAGACCCGATTTCGATGATGACGCCAAACCTATTCTACGGGTACAACCGCATCTGATCCAAGAAGTTGAGTCCCGCTATGAAGTTAAAGACAGCGGCACGGCCAAATATCCCGGCGACGACGATCATCGTGCCATGCCTCCTTATATCTTTGACGCACGACCACGGGGATCGAACGGTCCTTTCAACCTGCGATTGCTGATTCAACCTGGGCCCCCTGGACACATATTGCGCGTCGTTGATATGACGAAGGCGCACATCCCCGCGCCGGTAAATTCCTCTTCCCAGCCTTCCGTGGCCAACCGGCCTCCAACCCAGAGCACCCCGAGTCAGCCACCTCGGCAAGCGCCCGCCCCGGCTTCCCAGGCCCCGGCTCAAGCCGCTCCAACCGCCCCGCAACCGTCCGAACCGACCGCGGATACGCCCTCGGGCCCGATCATGGATTCGGGCAGCCAGGCGCCGTCCTCCAGTCAGCCCAGCCTCGCACCCCCGCCCGATCCGGCGCCTCCTGCTCAATAAGCCGCCCATCGGTTTTACTGGCGGACTTCCCCTCTCTCACCCTACACTTCACCCTCTTTCCCCCCCGCCAGTCCTAACAATCCTCAAAAATTCACCATGGTTGCCACTGCTACTCCCACCGCCAACGTCGGTAAAATTGTTCAAGTCATCGGCCCGGTCGTCGATGTCGAATTCGCCGACGGTCACCTGCCCGAACTCTTCAACGCCCTCACGGTCGACTATACCCTGGGCGGCAAGCCGGCCCGACTCACCCTCGAAGTCCAGCAACACCTCGGCGAAGGCTGGGTCCGCGCCGTGGCCATGTCGCTGGCGGAAGGCCTCAAGCGCGGCAACGAAGTGCATGACACCGGCGCCGCCATTTCCGTCCCCGTGGGCGAAGGCGTGCTCGGCCGCATCTTCAACGTCCTGGGCGAGCCCACCGATGAGCGCGGCCCCGTCACGTTCAGCAAACGCTATCCCATCCATCGCCCGGCCCCGACGCTTCTCGATCAGGACACCCGCTCCGAAGTCCTCGAAACGGGCATCAAGGTCATCGACCTGATCTGTCCCTTCACCAAGGGCGGCAAGGTCGGCGCGTTCGGCGGCGCGGGCGTCGGCAAGACCGTCGTCATCATGGAACTTATCAACAACATCGCCAAGGGCCACGGCGGTTACTCCGTTTTCGCCGGCGTCGGCGAGCGCACCCGCGAAGGCAACGATCTCTACCATGAAATGTCCGAATCGGGCGTCATCGACCAGAAGGACCTCTCCAAGTCGAAGGTCGCGCTGGTCTATGGCCAGATGAACGAGCCGCCCGGCGCCCGTATGCGCGTAGCCTTGAGCGCGCTCGCCATGGCCGAGTATTTCCGCGACGAAAAGAGCCAGGACGTTCTTCTCTTCATCGACAACATCTTCCGCTTTTCCCAGGCCGGCTCGGAAGTTTCGGCGCTGCTCGGACGCACGCCCAGCGCCGTCGGTTACCAGCCCACGCTTTCCGCGGAAATGGGCCAGCTCCAGGAACGGATCACCTCCACCAAGAACGGTTCCATCACCTCCTTCCAGGCGGTCTACGTTCCGGCGGACGATCTGACCGATCCCGCGCCCGCGAACACCTTCGCGCACCTCGACTCGACCATCGTGCTCGAGCGCTCGATCGCGGAACTCGGCATTTATCCCGCCGTCGATCCTCTCTCCTCCACGTCGAAGGCGCTCACGCCCGAGATCGTCGGCGAGGAACACTACGCGGTCGCGCGCGGCGTCCAGAAAGTGCTCCAGCGCTACAAGGATCTGCAGGACATCATCAGCATCCTTGGGTTGGACGAGCTTTCAGCCGACGATAAGATCCTCGTGGCCCGCGCCCGCAAAATCCAACGCTTCCTCAGCCAGCCCTTCACCGTGGCGGAAGTCTTCACCGGCTCGCCCGGCGTCTACGTCTCGATCAAGGACACCGTCCAGGGTTTCAAGGAAATCCTCGACGGCAAACATGATGACGTGGGTGAAGGCGACTTCTATATGAAGGGCAACATCGACACCATCCGCTCGTAACCTCCGCCGACCATGGCCACGCTTAAACTCGAAATCATCACGCCGGACGCCAAGGTCTTTGAAGGCGACGTCGAGTTCGTCGAACTCCCTGGCGCGGAAGGCGACATGGGCGTCTTCCCGCAGCACGAGGCAACGGTCACCGAACTCAAGGCTGGCGAACTGCGGATCACCCAAAAAGGTCAGATACAAGTTCTCGCCATCGGCGAAGGCTTTGCCGAAATTACCGGCAGCAGCATCGCCATCATGACCGACGGCGCGGTCAACGAAAAGGACATCGACGAAAAGGCGGCGGAAGTCGCGGTGAAGCGCGCCGAGGACCTGCTCAAATCGAACACCCTTAAGGGCGAGGAACTCGAGGCGACCCAAGCCTCCCTGGCCCGTTCTCTCGCGCAAATCCGAGTCAAACGCCGCCGTCACGGTGGCTAAAGGAGTCTGCGTATGGACCACCGCTTCATCACCACGGCCTTCGAACTGCCCGGATACAAAATAGCCGGCACCCTCGGGCTTGTTCGCGGAATCGTCGTGCGCTCCCGCTCCGTCGTCGGCCAGTTTGGCGCGCAACTCCAGACCATCTTTGGCGGCAACATCACCATCTTCACCGATCTTTGCGAACGCGCCCGCCTCGACGCCTACAACCAGATGGCCGAACATGCCGCCGCCCTGGGCGCGAACGGCGTGATCGGGGTCCGCTACGACGCCACCGAAATGATGCCAGGCATCACCGAAGTTCTCTGCTACGGCACTGCGGTCATCGTCCAGAGCGCGTGATCCGTCACGCGGCGGTGGAAGATGCGGGTTAAACGCTTCGCTTTGATCTTGATCCATGCCTAACCTTCGGAGCGTGACCGTCGTGCGAGCCGAAAGATGCCCCTATTGGGTGGAAGTCCTATGATCCTCGTTACAGGCGGCGCCGGATTTGTGGGATACGAAGTGGTCGGAGAACTTCTTGCCCTGGGCTACCAGGTGCGTCTCTTGGTGCGCCACCCCGAACGAGCGGGCCGTTTCGCAGACCATCCTCGGGTCGAACTCATCCAGGGCGACGCGCTCCGGCCCGACACGCTTCCCGCCGCCATGGTTGGCGTGCAGGCGGTCATCCATCTCATCGGCATCATCGCCGAGAGCTCGCACGCGACCTACGAGCAGGCCCACACGGAGGCGACGCGCAACGTTCTCGCCGCCGCGAAGCAGGCGGGCGTCACGCGCTGGGTCCAGATGAGCGCCATCGGAACGCGGCCCTCAGCCCGCTCCCGTTACCACCTCACCAAATGGCAGGCCGAGGAACTCGTCCGGCAGAGCGGACTCGATTGGACGATTTTCCGTCCCTCGCTCATCTACGGCCACGACGAGCGCGACCGACTGCTCCAACTCCTCCGACGTGCGCTTTCCTGGCCGCTCGATGTCATGCTGGTCTATTCCTTTCCCCTGCTCGACGGCGGCACCCAGCTCATCCAGCCGGTCAGCGTCCGCGAAGTCGCCCGTTGTTTCGCCCTGGCCCCTGCGAAAGAGGCCGCCATCGGCCAGACCTACGACATGGTCGGACCGGTCGCCTTTTCCTGGCGGGAAATGGTTCTCAAAATCATCACCGCGCTCGGCAAAAAGGGCATCTACGAGGAAATTCCGCTCCTCGTCCTGGTGCGCAAGATTCTCTGGTTCGCGACGGCCCTTCTCCCCTTCCTCCTCATCGCGGGTCTGGCGCTGGGTACGCTCAGCCTGGCCGTGGCCGAAACGGGCGCGGGCCTGTGGGTGGTGCTCATCCTCACCGCCATTCGGTGGCGGCGGGTGATCCTTTTCAGCGTCCCCGGTGAGCCGCTCATCCTCGGCAGCGAAGGTCTCAATGCCTTCGCGCCCCGTGCCCTGCAATGCAGCGAGATTCTGAAAATGGCGGTCGAGGACAACGTGGGCGATCCCCTCCCAGCCGCGCAGACTTTTGCCTACGTCCCCGAAAGTTTCGAGCAGGGTCTGGCCAGGATTCTCCGGTAGGGGGAGATTTTGCACGGAGCACTCGGAGTTCACTGAGAATAACCACATGGAGCAGACCTCCGTGGCCCTCTGTGTCCTCCGTGCGAACCCTTCTCCCCATCCATTGTTACAAACACGTGACGACGCCCCGAAAACTTGCCAGAAGGCGGTGAGGGCGTTATTTTCCGGCGCTTCCGGGCATATCCTCCCATCTCCCGCCCCTTCGCCACATCCATGTCATCCCCCGCCTTTCGCTTTGCCCTTTTTTGCCTCGCCCTGCTGGGCATGGCCATGACCTCGCAGGGCGGAACGTCTTCCGATACGCCCTACACCGACCGGGGCAAAGCCGATTTCGATACCGTCCTGCAGCTCCTCAACCCCTATGGCGCCTGGTCGAAGATCGACGGGAAATGGGCCTTTACGCCGAGCGACCACCTGGCTCCCTATACCGATGGTCGATGGGTTTACACCGAGTATGGCTGGTACTGGAAGGGCCGTTTGCCCCATAGCTGGGCGACGGAACACTATGGCTACTGGAAGCGCGGCTCAGACAAAGTCTGGTCCTGGTACCCGGGGCCTTACTGGCTGCCGGAGACGGTCGAAATTCGCGCCACCTCGAAGTATATCGGCTGGCGCAGCGCCGAGGTGGACAACGACGGCAACTTTGTGGAACACCCGATCGATCGTTATAGCAAGGCGGATGAGTGGACCTTTGTGACGCTCGCTCAATTCGCCAATCCGATCACGCCCGACATCGTCGCCAAGCCCGATGTGGCCAAAAGTCAGCTCGAGGATTCCACCGATTGCCGTCACACCTATCTGACCTATCGCGAAATCGACCGGCCCGGCCCTCACCCGGCTGATTTTTTCGATCTCAGCAAGGACGGCGGAATGCTTGCTCCGAAAACGTTGCACGACGAGGCCGCGGCCGAGGCTCAGCCTCCTCCTCCTCCCCAACCGGCGGCGACGAATTCCCCGGCGACCCAAATGACAGGGACGAATGCGCCCGCGCTCATCGGCGCTGAGATCAATCCTGCCGCCGACACACGCAAGGTGAAATACTGGATCACGATGAGCCTGCACTCCTACTGGACTCCGCCGCCCTCCGACGCCAAACCGGAGGAGATTTATCTTTACCGGCCCGATTTCTATCAGGACGAGGACGGCATCGCGCGGCGGATCACGCTTTGGTTCAATCCGAAAGAACGGACCACCCTGAAGGACTTGCTGGGAGAAAACACGCCGGGCGCGAAAGCCAACGCGACCAATGCGGAGGCCTCGCCCGCCGTGCCGGCTTCGCCGGAGCCAGCCCGGGCCCACGACCCGTTCCGCAGCCCGTTTGATGATTCGTTTCACCCCAACAGCACAAACCACCCGACCCATTCGCCAGCCAAGGGTCCCGCGCCTTCGGGGACGAACGCCCCCTCTGCGAATCAGAATTAGCAGCGCGGGCTATGGGCCTGACGGGACCTACGCGACCTATAGGCCACATCAGTCCTACAAGTCTCATTCTCCCTCAGAGAAGATTCGCCGCCAGCGCCCTTCCGTGATAGCCCTCCGTAGGATCTAATCCGTCGAGGGCGGCGAGGCCATCGAGGTCGAGGGCGTGGTGGTCATGGGTGTGATTCCGCGACCTTCGTCAGAGGTAAAGACGCGGGCGCCCTGGCGGCGGGTGAAGTAAGCCCACATCCAGCGGATGACGACCGTGAGCTTATTGGTGAAGCCGACCAGGAAGAGGATATGCACCACAAGCCACGCCAGCCACGCGAGAAAGCCGCTGAATTTCACCCCGGCGATCATGGCCACGGCGCGGGAATGGCCGATGGTCGCCATGGTCCCTTTGTCCCAGTACTTGAACGGGTCGCGCTGATCGGGACGCATGTTGGGATCGGCCAGATCGGTTTCAATCGTCCGGGCCACGTACTGGCCCATCTGGATGGCGGCGGGTGAGACTCCCGGCACGGGCGTGCCGTTTTTGTTCAGGATGAAGGCGATGTCGCCGATGGCGAACGCCTCGGGAAAGCCGGGAATGCTGAGGTCGGGATTCACCTTAATGCGTCCGGCGCGGTCGATGTCGACGCCGAGCGTGCGAGTGATCGGATTGGCGCCGACGCCGGCGGCCCAGACGATGGAGGCCGCGCCGAGGGTCTCGAGTGCGTCGGGCTTTTCCTTGGACGAGACGACGACGGTGTGCTCCTTGATGTCCTTGACCATGGTGTTGAGACGCACTTCCACGCCGATGCCTTCCAGCTGGCGCTGGGCGCTGGCGGAAAGATCGCGCGGCAGGTGCATCAGGATGCGGTCGGCGGCCTCGACCAGGATCACGCGGATTTTGGTCGGGTCGATCTTGCGGAAATCGTGGCGCATGACGAAACGGCCCAACTCCTTGCAGGCGCCCGCCAGTTCCACGCCCGTCGGGCCGCCGCCCACGATGACGATGGTCATCAGCTTTTTCATTTTTTCGGGATCGTCGGTCAGTTCGGCCTTTTCAAACGCGTAAAGGATTTCGCGGCGAATGTGCAGGGCGTCGGTGATCGACTTCAAGCCCGGTGCGAATTCAGCCCAATCGGGATGACCGAAGTAACTGGTGACGCCGCCCATGGCGATCGCGAGGTAATCATAGCTGACACTATGGTGGTGCATGATCACCGTGCGGGTCTTAAGATCGATGGCCTGCACGTCGCCCAGCTCCACGTGGATGTTTTCCTGGTCGCTGAGAATCGAGCGCAAAGGCTTGGCAATTTCCACGGTGGAGAGGCCCGCCGTGGCCACCTGGTAAAGCAGGGGCTGGAACAGGTGATGATTCTGCCGGTCGATCAGGGTGATGCGCGCATTCGTGTGGCGCAGCGACTTGGCCAGGTTCAGGCCGCCAAAACCGCCTCCCAGGATGACGATGTGGGGGTTGGTCTTGTGGATCGGCTTCGCTGCGGCGGAATCGCTCGCGGGCGCGACGGGTGACGAGGCGGTTTCAGTTGCGGACATGGGGCGAAACTATACACGGCAGGCCCGCCATGGCAAATGTGATCGAAGGGTCCTGCGGGCGGCGGTAGTTTTCCTCGTTCCTAATTGGGAACGAGGAAAAAGAAATTCTAGTGTGTGGCTGGTGCGGGTGCTGGGGCAGGCGTAGCGGAAGGGGTGGACGCCGACCCCTTCTCCTTCTCCTCTTTCAATTCAGCCACCAGCCGCTCCGCCACCTGTCTGCCCCAAGTCTGCCCGATCTGCATGCTTTCCTGCATGATCTGGGGAGTGGCAGCGAGCATCCTCTGTCCGACCGGGGTTTGATAGAACTCATTGACGGCTTTCAAGTCGTCCAGAGTATAATATTTGGCGTAAATCGGGATAATCTTGTTGATCAAGTCCTGGACGTTCATTTCCTTCTCAAAACGATCCCAAAATTCGGAGGAAACGGTGCTGTTTCGAGACCTGAAATTAGCAATCATTTGTTCCATGATCTGGTGTGTCATCTTGACCGTGCCCATCGTCTCAAGCAGCTTGCGGATCTCCGCTGCCTTTGCCGGGTCGACCGCCGGAGAGGCAGCGTCGGCGGCGGACGCGGACGAATCGGGCGCCATCGGGGCCGAAGGGGCGGGAGTGGCCGTCGCCGTGGGAACTTCGGCACGCGCGGTGACTAGAAAGGCAAGGATGGGTAGCAGGCAGAGAAGGGGCTGGAGTTTTTTCATGAAGAGGAAATGAGTTGGAGGGTTAGACCGCAGGAAGAGCGTAGGTTCATGATTTAGAAATTACGAACTTTCTCATGACGAGGGCCCGCGATAGCCGCGCCCCTCTTTACGCGCGCGAGTCATTCGGTTAGACTTTCGGCCCAGTGAGCGCTTTTGATTTTACGGGAGGAGAAAATGCCGCGAGCGACCCTGTGCCGCGCCGGCCCGGCGGGCGGATGGCGTCGCGCCCGCTCCATTTCATCTGGCTGGCCGACGGCTCCGGCTCCATGCGGGTGGAGGGCAAGATCCAGGCGCTGAACCATGCCATCCGCGAGGCGATTCCCCATATGCGGGCGGCCGCGCAGGACAACCCCCACGCCGCGGTTTTTGTCAATGCGATCCGTTTCGCCGACGAGGCGCGGTGGATGGGCGAAAAGCTGACCCCGGTTTCCGAGTTCCGCTGGCAGGACATCGAAGCCGGCGGAGCCACCGCCATGGGCGAGGCGCTTGCCATGGTCGGCGAGGCGCTGCAACCGCCGCTCATGACCGATCGGGCCTTGCCGCCGGTGCTCGCGTTGGTCACCGACGGCCTGCCCACGGACGATTTTCAGGCGGGCCTCAACCATCTTTTATCCAAGCCGTGGGGACGGCAGGCGCTGCGCATTGTCGTCGCCATCGGGGAGGACTCCGCCTCCAACGAAGCGCAGGAAATTTTCCGCGCGTTCATGGGCAACGATGCCCTGAGGCCTTTTCACGCGAATAACCCGGAAGCCCTGGCGGAGCAGATTCGATGGGTCGCCACCGTTGTGCTCCAATCGGTCTCCTCGCCGGCCGGCCAGACCCCCGATCAGGTCGCGGGCATATCGGCGGCGGGCTGGACGGCATCCCTTCCCCTCCTGACCGGGATGCATGCGGCGGGACCGGACGAGGCCGACGTATGGTGATGTCGCTGCGGTGGACGGCGCTGAGCGCCAGTGTGCAGGGAGCCTCGCACGAGCATCGAGGCCAGGGAAACCAGGACGCGGTGCGGCTGAAAAATCCCTCCGGCGCGGAGGACGTCCTTATCCTGGCCATCGCGGACGGCCACGGCAGCGCCCGCAGCTTTCGCAGCGACCGCGGTTCGGCGCTGGCGGCCGAGTGCGCGTTGCGCGAGCTGCGCCGTTTTATCCGGCAGCTCGGTCCGGACGCCCCGCTCAGCCGGGTGCGAAACCGGGCGGTGCACCGGTGGCCGAAGGCCCTGGTCACGGCCTGGAAAAGCGCGGTGCGGGCCGACCTGGCCGCGCGTCCCTTTTCCCAGATGGAATTCGCCGCTTTTCCGGAGCCGCCCCCCGTGGTGAAACCGGGCGAGGAACTGCCCGTGAGCGCCTACCTGGCCTACGGTGCGACCCTGATCACGGTCGCGATCACCCGCCGCTACATCCTCTATTCCCAGTTGGGCGACGGCGACATCCTCACCGTGCAGGCCGACGGCGTCGTCTCGCGCCCTTTGCCAAAACGGCACGAGTTCCAGGCCAACCAGACCGTCTCGCTCTGCTCACATCACGCGCACGCGGAATTTCAAATCCGGGTCGATGCCCTGCGGGGACCGGTGCCGGCCCTGATCATGCTCTCCACCGACGGCTACGCGAATTGCTTCGGCGACGACAAGGACTTCTTCAAAGTAGGCGGCGATTTCCTCTCTTACCTGCGCTCGGAGGGCGCCGCGTTTGTCGGCGAAAAACTGGAGACCTGGCTCCGTCAATCCTCGCACGATGGCAGCGGGGATGATATTACCGTGGGGCTGGCGGCACGCGCCAACGCCTTTCCGTCTTCGGTACGGTTCGGCTAGGCAAACCCTCTTTTTCCCATGAATACCTTTCGTCCGGGACAAACCGTTTGGCTGGAGCTTGCGGGAGAGCTTTGCGAAATCAAGGAACTCATCGGTTCCGGCGGACAGGGGCAGGTCTATCACACGTCGGTGAATGGACAGGATTGCGCCTTGAAATGGTACTTTCCCCATAGCGCCACGGACCCGCAGCGGACGGCGATCGAGAGGCTCATCCACAAGGGGCCGCCGAACGACCGCTTCCTCTGGCCGCTCGACATCGCCGTGTGCGAGGGGCTCTCCAGCTTCGGGTATCTCATGCCGCTGCGCGAAACACGCTACCGGGGCATGGCGGAATTGATGAGCCGGGTGGTCGATCCGACATTCCGGACGCTGACGACGATGGCGCTCGAATTGGCCGACAGCTTTCTGCGGCTCCATTCCCTCGGCTTTTGCTACAGCGACATTTCCTTCGGCAACATCTTCTTCGATCCGGTCACGGGCGAAATTTCCATCTGCGACAACGACAACGTGGCGGTGGACGGCGAGGGCTTCAGCGACGTGCTTGGCACGCCCCGGTTCATGGCACCCGAGATCGTTCGGGAAGAGGCCCGGCCCAATATCGGTACTGATCTCTATTCCCTCGCCGTGATCCTCTTCTACATGTTCATGGTGCATCATCCGCTCGAAGGCCGCCGGGAAAGGGAGATCGGTTGCCTCGACCTGCCCGCGATGAAAAAGCTCTACGGGACCGACGCGCTTTTCATCTTCGATCCCAAGCACGGTGCCAACCGGCCTGTCGCCGGCGTCCACAACAACGCCACTCTGTTCTGGAATTTGTACCCCGGCTACGTGCGCGACATCTTCACCCGCGCCTTTACCGAAGGGCTGCGCGATCCCGGCGCCCGGGTGCGGGAAAGCGAGTGGCGCACCGCCTTCACCCGGATGCGCGACCAGATCTTTTACTGCCACCATTGCGGCGCGGAAAACTTTCTGGCCGACGAGGGCGATCTGCCCGTGCCCCTCGTGGAACAGAAATGCTGGTTCTGCCAGGAAATCCCCGTTCCGCCGATGCGCCTGCTCCTGGGCCGCCATTCCATGGTGCTCAACCAGGACACCCTGCTCTACGCCCACCATCTCGATGCGAACCGGCGCAATGATTACTCCGAGATCATGGCGGAAATGGTGCCTCACCCGACGCGTCCCGATGTCTGGGGCTTGAAAAACGTCTCCGGGCAGAACTGGACCACCGTCCCGCCTTCGGGCGCGCCCATCGTCGAGGTGCCCTCGGGCCGCTCCGTCTCGCTCGTGCCCGGCCTGCGCATCCGGTTTGGAACCGCGGAAGGCACGGTGGTGTAATCCGCCTGCCGCCCCATCAGTCCCCTCGGTCCTATCCATCCTCCGACGGCCTGCTCTCCTTTTTGGAAATAAATCCACGGAACTTCTTGAGCCAGTGCCTCGCCCAGACAAATTCGATGGCCAGAATCGCCAGTCCCGCCGGGATGACAAGAATTGACGGCGCGGGCAGGACAATCATGACGATGCCGATCAGCAGCACGGACCCGCCCACCAGTCCAATCAAAATGCGCCGTAGGAGTTTCACGCCAGGCAGGATAGAGCATCGGGGCCGTGTGGCCTAAGACAAATCGTCTTTGACCGCGCCGGGGAAACGTCCAAATTGTCAGTAAGACCCCATCTCCGCCATGAACGCCTTCAACCACATCGCCTTGAATTGCCGGGACCTCGCCGCCCAGGAGGCTTTTTACACGAAACTTTTCGGCTTCAAGCGATCCCGCACCTTCAACCGGGGCCAGCCCGGTGAATTCTTCATGATGAAACTCGGATCGGTCCGCCTCGAATTGTTTCCCACCGACCGGGCGAAAACGGCGGGCATGCCGGGCGGCGAACAGCCGGTCGGATTCAAGCACCTTGCCTTCGACGTGCCGAAGCTGGAGCCGATCCTCGAGGCGCTCCGGGCCGACGGCATCGAGCCCGACCCGATCATCGACGTCGGCCATCTCACCCCCGGCTTTCGCATCGTTTTCTTCCGCGACCCCGAGGGCAACATCCTCGAACTCATGGAAGGCTATAGAGACGAAGCTCCTGCGGAGGGCGGTAAGGAATAACGTCTCGGTGGTAGCCGCCGCTGTCCCTAGCGGCGGTGCAGTTTCGGGTGGCCCGGACTACTTGTTGTCCGGGCGCGCGAAGCGCGCAAGAAGCTGTCTCCAAGGTCCTCCCATTTTGATTGTCCCCTCCAGCAGCCACGCGTAGGCTCGTCCCCTGCGTTCTTGCGCTTACGTTTATGCACAACCGTCTATCCTTGTCCCGTGAGAGCTTTCGCGAACTGGCCCGCCGGGGCAACCTGATCCCGGTCTACCGCGAGATCATCGCCGACATGGAGACGCCGGTCTCCGCCTTCCACAAGATCGACACGGGCGACCACTCCTTCCTTTTCGAGTCGGTCGAGAAGGGCAACAAATTCGCGCGCTATTCGTTCCTCGGCGCCAGCCCGCACCTGATCTTCCAGGCCCACGGCAAAAACATCATCCTGCGCGAAGGCGCCGAGCAGCGCGCCTATACTATCGAGGACGACCCTCTTCACGAACTCGAGCGTCTCATGGCCGGTTATCGTCCCGTCACCATGCCTGACCTGCCGCTTTTCTCCGGTGGCGCGGTCGGCTACCTCGGTTTCGAGGCCGTGACGCAGTTCGAGCCGACCGTGCCCCGCGCGAAAAAGGACGACCTCGACGTGCCCGACGCCTATTTTTTCGTCACCGACACGCTCCTCATTTTCGACCATCTCGAGCGCCGGATCAAAATCGTCGCCAACGCGCATGTCTCCGATCCCGTCCACGCCGACCGCGCCTACGACGAGGCCGTCGCCAAGATCGAGGAACTCGAAGCCCGCCTCGCGCGGGCCGTGCCGGGCCGGTTGCTGCCCGTCTTCACCAACGTCGAGCCGCTCGAGCCGTCGATCAACATGACCCGCGACCAATACGTCAAAATGACCGAGGCGATGCAGGAATACATCCGCGCCGGGGACATCTTCCAGGTCGTGCCGTCGCAGCGCTTCGAGGTGCCGTTCGACGCCTCGCCCGTCGATCTCTACCGCGCGCTGCGGCTGATCAATCCGTCGCCCTACATGTTCATCCTCAAGCTCGCCGGCATGGCGCTCGTCGGCGCGTCGCCGGAACTTCACGTCCGCTGCGAAGAGGGCAAGGTGCAAATCCGGCCCATCGCGGGAACGCGTCCGCGCGGCCAGACGCCCGAGGAGGACGACCGGCTCACGGCGGAACTGCTCGCCGACCCGAAGGAGCGCGCCGAGCACGTCATGCTCGTCGATCTCGCCCGCAACGACGTTGGCCGCGTCTGCAAATTCAACAGCGTGCGCCTGACCGATTTCATGATCACCGAGCGTTACTCGCACGTCATGCACATCGTCTCCAACGTCGAGGGCGAACTCAATCCCGGCCACTCCGCCTACGACGTGATGCGCGCGACGTTTCCCGCCGGGACGGTCAGCGGCTCGCCCAAGATTCGCGCGATGCAGATCATCGCCGACATGGAGCCGACCTGTCGCGGCACCTATGCGGGCGCGGTCGGTTACTTCGGCTTCTCCGGCAATCTCGATTCGTGCATCGCCATCCGCACCGTGCTGCTCAAGGACGGCAAAGCCTATCTCCAGGCCGGAGGCGGCCTCGTCGCCGACTCGACCCCTCTCGGCGAATACCAGGAATCGATCAACAAGGCCAAGGCCGGCCTCAAAGCCCTCGCCATGGCAAAACTTTTCTGACGGGAAGCATGACCAAATTTCCAAATTTTGCCAAATTACCAAATTAAGAAACAGAAGAAGGGTGAAAGGGACAAATCTTATTAATCATTTAAAAAATTCCTTTGTTCAATCCGTAATCCCGTCCCTTCTCCAATTTCGTTAATTTGGATAATTTGGTAATTTGGTTATGATTCCCTCCGCCCATGCTTCTCATCATCGATAACTACGACTCGTTCACCTACAACCTCGTCCAATACTTCGGCGAGTTGGGCGCGGAACCGGTGGTCAAGCGCAACGACGAAATCACGATCGCGGAAATCGAGGCGCTGCGTCCCGAGGCCGTCGTCATCTCGCCCGGGCCGTGCACGCCGAAGGAAGCGGGCATCTCCAACGACGTCATCGCCAAGATTGGCCCGAGCCTGCCCATCCTCGGCGTCTGCCTGGGCCACCAGTGCATCGGCCACGTCTACGGCGGCGCCGTCGTGCGCGCGGGTCGGCTCATGCACGGCAAAACGTCGCCCATTTTACATGACGGCAGCGGCGTCTTCGCGGGCCTGCCCAGCCCCTTCGAGGCGACCCGTTACCACTCGCTCATCATCGACCCGCCCACGGTTCCCGATGTGCTCCTCGTCAACGCCCACACCGCCGAAGGCGAAATCATGGGCGTGCGCCATCGCGACTATCCGATCCACGGCGTCCAGTTCCATCCCGAATCGATCCTCACCCGCCACGGCAAGGACCTGCTCAGGAATTTCCTGCGCATCACCAACGACTACCACGCGAAAAAGAAAGCCGCCTGAGCCACTGAAATTTTGACGGAATTAACGGAATTCCCACCAGATTTACGGAATATTTTAGCAGGAAGAAATAAAGAAAAAATTGAAGAGAAGATTTATTCTTTCGTTAATTTAGAAAAATTCCGTTAATTCCGTCAAAATTTAGAAGTCTCCCATGAAACACCTCCTCCACAACCCCGTCTACAAGATGGCCTGCGACCAGTTCGACGCCGTCGCCGATTTCATGAACATGCCGGAGACCTTGCGCGAGCGGACCAAGCTCCCCAAGCGCCTCGTCACCGTATCGATCCCGGTGCGGATGGATTCGGGCGAGGTGCGCGTCTTCGAGGGCCACCGCGTCCAGCATCACCTCACGCTCGGCCCGACCAAGGGCGGCCTCCGCTACCACCCCAGTGTCGAGCTGGGCGAAGTCGCCGCGCTCGCCATGTGGATGAGCTGGAAATGCGCGCTCGCCGATCTCCCCTACGGCGGCGCGAAGGGCGGCGTCGCCATCGATCCGAGGAAGTTCTCCATCGGCGAGCTGGAACGAATCACCCGCCGTTACACGAGCGAAATGATCCCCTTCATCAGCCCGCAAACCGACGTCATGGCGCCCGACATGGGCACCAACGAGCAGACCATGGCGTGGATCATGGACACCTACTCGCATCAGATCGGCCACGCCGTCCCGAGCATCGTCACCGGCAAGCCCGTCAGCATCGGCGGCTCGCTCGGGCGCAAGGAAGCGACCGGACGCGGCGTCGCCTTCCTCGCCGACCGGGTCATCGACCTCCTCAAGCTGCCGGAGGCCAGCCGCGTCATCGTGCAGGGCTTCGGCAACGTCGGCAGTTACGCGGCCGTCGGTATGGCCAAGTATGGCGCGCGCATCGTCGGCGTCAGCGATGTCAGCGGCGGCATCTACAACGCCAAAGGTCTCGATCTCCAGGCCGTCGAGGATTACGTCGCGCGCACGGGCAGCGTCAAAGGTTTCACGGGTGGTGATAAAATTTCCAACGAGGACTTGCTCATCCAGCCCTGCGAAGTCCTCATTCCCGCCGCGATGGACCGCGTCATCACCGCCAAGAACGCGGGCCAGCTCCAGTGCCGCATCCTGGCCGAAGGCGCGAACGGCCCGACCACGGTCGAGGCCGACGCCATCCTGCGCCAGCGCCCCGAGATTTTTGTCATCCCCGACATTCTCTGCAATTCGGGCGGCGTCATTGTCAGCTACTTCGAGTGGGTGCAGGATTTGCAAAGCTTCTTCTGGGCCGAGACGGAAATCTTCGACAAGCTCTACCGCATCCTCGGGCGGACACTCGATACCGTCCTTAAGGAGGCGAAAAAACACAACATCGACAACCGCACGGCGGCGCTCTCGCTCGGCATCCAAAAAGTCGTCGACGGCAAGGCCATTCGCGGGCTCTTCCCTTAAATATGTCCCCCAAGTCCTATTATCCCCTCACTTTGGTCATCGCCACATTGCTGGCGGCCTTTGCTGGCCTCGCACCGGGCCAAACCAACGAGCCTCCCTCCAAACCGACGGGCCATATGATCACGCTCAGCGATTTCGGCGCGGAAGACCTGGCCTACCTCGCGGTCCCTGTCACGCCGCCCGCCCTGGGTATTGTCCTCGTCCCCGACGCCTACGGCTTGGACGATTTCACCAAGGCCGAGGCGGATCGTCTCGCCGCCCTGGGCTACCTCGTCGTCGCCGTCGATATTTATAACGGCAAGCAGACCACCGACCCCGGCGATCTCGCGAATTTAATCGCGAACCTGAATGCCGCGACGGTCATGAAAACCATCGACTCCGGCATCCGGCTCTTCCATGAAAGCCCGAAATTTCGCGTTGATCATGTTGTCGCCATGGGCTGGGGCACCGGGGCGACCTACGTCTTTCAGGCCGCGCGGGAAAACAAGCTGCTCGACGGCGCCATCACCTTCTACGGGCCGGTCGTCACCTCCGACCACGTGCTCGGAAAATTTGTCGCGCCCCTTTGCGCGGTCTATCCCGATAAGGACCCCGTCGCTACGCATGAAACCGTGCTGAATTTCCAGCAGCGGATGAAGGACGCCGGCAATGACTGCGACGCCTGGTTCATTGCCGCCGGTCCCGGCTGGTCCAACCCCAAAACCAAAACCTACAATCCGACCGAGGACAAGGAAGCGTGGAAAGTCGCCCTCCCTTTCATCATCCGCATCGGCGCCCTGCCGGTGAAGCCAAAGGACTCGATCCTCGACAAGGCCAAGGACAAGATCGAAAGCATTTTCAAGTAGGTCATGACCTCCTGGCGTCTCCTTGTTCACGGCCCCGCGTCTCCGGCGCGGAACATGGCCGTCGACGAGGCGCTGTTGCGCGAAGTGCGCGAGCCGATCCTGCGCATCTACGAGTGGAGCGTCCCGGCGGTCAGCCTCGGCTATTTCCAGCCCGCCGCGCTCGCAGGGGAACGGCCCTTCGTGCGCCGTTACACCGGCGGCGGCCTCGTCGATCACGCCCGCGACGTCACCTACACGATCGTCCTGCCGAGGAAACATGCGTGGATGGAACTCTCCGCGCCGGACAGCTATTGCCAGGTCCATCGCGGCGTCCAGGCCGCCCTGGCGGCCTGCGGAATTGAAAGCGACCTCACGCCCGCCGCGCACGCCGTCGAATCGGACGCCTGCTTTGCCAAAGCCGTCCGGTTCGACATCGTCGCCGCCGGGCGCAAGCTGAGCGGTGCCGCCCAGCGCCGCACCCGCGAAGGCCTACTCCACCAGGGCAGCATCCTCCTCCCCGACCCGGCACGGAACGCCGCTCTGCGTCGCGCTTTTGCCCAGGCCTTCGTCGCCCGGCTCGAACTGGCCGCCAGCCCCGGCGAGTTCACCATCGCCGAATCAGCCCGGGCCGTTGATCTTGAACGAGATCGCTACGCCACCGATGCATGGAATCGGTCGAGATAATTCGCTCAAAAACCTTAAAAAATACCTCGAAAAAACACGCATTACGTGTTGTGAAGGGATAGCCTTTTCGGCTAGGATTACCTGCTTATGGCAGACCCAAAAAAAGCCGTCACTTCCGAAGGCGGCGATGAAGTTCTTCAATTCGATTCCAGCGTTAGTGAGGGCAGTTACGATGCCTCGAAATTAGGCAAGTTGGAGGGGCTTGAAGCGGTCCGGAAAAAGCCCGGGATGTACATCGGCGGCACCGACGAGCGGGCGCTGCACCATTGCATTTCCGAGGTGCTCGACAACTCCATTGACGAGCATCTCGCCGGCTACGGCAAGAAGATCGAAGTCACCGTCCACGTCGACGGCTCCATATCCATCCGCGACGAAGGTCGCGGCATCCCGGTCGACATCCACCCGACCTACAAGATTCCTGGCGTCGAGATGGTCCTGACCACGCTCCACTCCGGCGGCAAGTACGGCCAGGGCGGCTACATCTTTTCCGGCGGCACGCACGGCGTCGGCGCGAAGTGCGTCAACGCGGTCGCCGAATGGTTTGAAGTGGAAGTCTCCCGCGACGGCAAGGTCTATCACATGGAGTTTCAGCAGGGCAAAACGACCAAGAAGCTCGACGTCATCGGCAAGAGCAAAAACACCGGCACGCTCATCACCTTCAAGCCCGACCCCGAAATCTTCAAGGACACCATCGAGTTCAAGAAGGAACTCGTCGTCGGCCGCCTGCGCGAACTCGCCTTTCTCAACCCCGGCCTCGAAATCGTCTTTACCGACGAACGGGTTGACGGCTCCGAGGCGGAACGCTTCTACTACAAGGACGGCATCGAGGAATTCGTCAAGCAGTTGAGCAAGAACAAGCAGGTCGTCCATCCCAAACCCGTCCGCATCTCGCGCGTCAAGGAAGCCGCCGTCATCGTCAACGACACGCCGCGCCCGATCAAGATCGACATCGTTTTCCAATACAACGATTCCATCGCTGACCAGATTCTTTGCTTCACCAACACCATCACTAATCCCGATGGCGGCACGCACCTGGCCGGATTTCGTTCCGCGTTGACCCGCGCGATCAACCAGTACGGCAAGACGAACACGCTCTTCAAGCCGAAGGACCCGGCGCTCTCGGGCGACGACGTCCGCGAAGGCCTCGTGGCCGTCATCTCGCTGCTCCATCCCGATCCCAAGTTCGAGTCTCAGACCAAGGTCAAGCTCCTCTCGCCCGAAGTGGAGGGCATCGTTTCGTCCGCGACCTACGAGAGCTTGATGAGTTTCTTCGACGGCAACCCGAGCATCGCCAAACGCATCATCGACAAGGCGCTCAACGCCGCCCGCGCCAACGAAGCGGCGCGCCGCGCCCGCGAAGCCGTGCGCAAGACCGCGCTCTCCGGGGGCGGCCTGCCCGGCAAGCTCGCCGATTGCTCCAGCCGCAACCCCGAGGATTCCGAACTCTTCATCGTCGAGGGTGATTCCGCAGGAGGCTCGGCCAAACAGGGTCGCAACCGTCACAACCAGGCCATCCTGCCGATCAAGGGCAAGATCCTCAACGTGGAGAAGGCGCGCCTCGACAAGGTCCTCCAGAACGCCGAAATCCGGAACCTGATCATCGCGGTCGGCACCGGCATCGGCGACGGCGGCGAAGGCGCCTTCAACATCGACAAGCTCCGCTATCACAAGATCATCATCATGACTGACGCGGACGTCGACGGCTCCCACATCCGCACCCTGCTCCTCACCTTCTTCTTCCGCCAGATGCCCGAACTCGTTTTGAAGGGCTTCGTCTACATCGCCCAGCCGCCTTTGTTCCAAATCAAGCGCAAAAAACGCGAGGAATACGTCGAGGGTGAAACGCAGCTCAACAAGATGCTAATCAAATTCGGCAGCGACGACGTCCAGCTGAAAAATCTTTCCGACAACAAGATCATCTCCGACGGCGCGCTGGTGGAAATCCTCGACATGCTCGAATCGCTCGACAAGTTCACGCGCGCGATCGCGCGGCATGGCGGCGATTTCGGCGACTACCTCGCCAAGCGCAATGCGCGCACCCACGAGCTGCCCCGCCACCTCGTCAAAGTCCGCGAAGGCAACCTCGAAACCGTCCACTATTTCGAAACCGACAACCAGCTGCACGAGTTCGCCAAGGAGAACGTCGACCTGCGCGTCTTCGGCGAGGAACCCGTGGAGGAAGCCGATGCCAATGGAGTCAACGGCGCGAACGGCATCGTCCCCGACCGGCCCACCGCCAAGGCTGCCACCGCCGGCACGGTCAACCGCCGCCGCTGCATCCACGTCGAGCTGCACGAAAGCAAGGCCGTGGCCGAATTGCTGAACAAGCTCGAACGCAAGGGCCTTTCCATCGACCAATATCGCGCCGCCGATAAACCCCTCTTCGAATTGCTCGAAGGCGAGGGCGACAGCCAGAAAAAACGCCCGATCTTTTCCATCCCGGAAATTCTCGACGCGGTCAAGGAAGTCGGCAAACGGGGCGTGCAGATCACCCGTTTCAAGGGCTTGGGTGAAATGGACGCGAAAGAACTCTTCATCACCACCATGGACCCGACCAAGCGCCGCCTCCTCAAGGTCGACGTGGCCGACGCCGTCGAAGCCGAGGAAATGTTCTCGCGCCTCATGGGCGACGAAGTCGAACCGCGCCGACAGTACATCGAGGACAACGCCCTCAACGTCCGCAATTTGGATATCTAACTGTAGCGGCGGTCTATGACCGTCGTCAGCCTCAGTGATAATCCAGTGAAATACGCTCTGTATTGGAGTCTGATTATTCTTTCGGCCTTCTTCGTTTGTGGAAGTGCATTAATTAATCCCAGCGCATCCATCATTCCTGGAGGGACGCTCATTTCTCTCACGCGGGATATTTTCCCGGCCACTATTTTTATCGTATGCGCGATACAACCTCTTACCAATTATCGCAAAATATCAATTCGCTCACGTATTATTGCTATTCTCCATTCGGGTGCTGCTCTCGCACTTCTTTCCCTGTTAGTTATTGAGATTTGGGGTTCGTTTTTGGACCCCTACTTTCGAGGACATTTGTTCGGTTGGTGAAGGAAGGCTTCTTCGTTCTCGCGAAATTCCATTTCGCGCCAATTGTCCCCACTCCTCTCCTTTCAAAATTTGGAAATTTGGTCCTGCCTTCCGCGTCCTCCGCGCGCAACCCTCCCCTACCCAAGCACCGCCCGGCAAATCACCACCGCCGCGATGGGCCCGACAATATCCGCCACCAGCCCGGCGGGAATCGCATGCCGCGTCTTGCGCACCCCGACCGATCCGAAGTAAACCGCGATGACGTAGAACGTCGTCTCCGAACAGCCGTAGAACGTCGCCGCCATCAGCGTGATCAGGTTGTCGGGACCGTAAGCGGGACTGCTCACCAAATTCGCCAAAAGCGCCAAGGCCGCCGAACTGCTGAAAGGCCGGATCAATGCGATTGGCACCAACTCCGACGGAAAGTGGAGCAGGTTCGTCACCGGACTCAAAATCGAGGTGATAATCTCCATGCCCCCTGCCGCTTGGAACATCCCCACCGCCACCAGCATCGCCACGATGTAGGGCAAAATGCGCAGGATGACGTGGAAGCCCTCCTTGCCGCCCTCGACAAATTCGTCATAGACCGGGATGCGGCGCAGCACGGCGTAGAGCGGAAAAAGGAGAATGAGCCACGGCAGCACTAGCACTGACAGGGCATCAATCAGGCGCAGCGGAAAAGCGTGCCCGGTCTCCCCGGGCGACGGCGCGCACGCGTACGCCAGCACCATCGCGATAAAAATTCCGGCCACGCCGGCCAGAATCCATTTCGAGCCCGGCACCCACGGCAGCGACGCGTCGGCCTGCGCCGCCTTCTCCTCGATCTCCGCGCCTTCCACGGCGGCTTGATGCGCTTCTCTCGTTTGAGTCGATGAGACCGTTTCCTCCAACTGCCGGCGCGACCAGCGGGTCCGTTCGAGCAACTTGCACGTCCCGATGGCAAACGCGTGCGCCACCGCCGTCGCGGCCAGCGACGTGCCGATGATCACCGTCGGATTTTTTCCGTGATAAAGCGCGAGCAGCCCGATCACCGTCACCGGAATCAGCGTGATCGAACTGGTATTGATCGCCAGCAGCATGCACATCGCGTTCGTCGCCACGCCGGGCCGCTTGTTTAACGTCTCCAGCTCGTTCATCGCGCGCAGGCCGAGCGGCGTCGCCGCATTGTTCAGGCCCAGGATATTCGCGGCCACGTTGAGCACGATCGCGCCCATCGCCGGATGATTCGGCGGCACCTCCGGAAAAAGCCAGACCATGATCGGTTTCAGGACCAGCCCGAGCCGCTTGACCAATCCCGCCTTGTCCGCGAGCCGCATCAGGCCGAGCCACAGCGTCATCACGCCGAGCAGGCCGCCCGCCAGCTCCACCGCGAGTTTGGCGCTGCTCACCGACGCGTTGCCGACCTCGCCGATTTTGCCGGTAAAGCCGCCGATCAGCACCGCGAGGCCGATCAGGCCGAGCCAGATATAATTCAACATGACTCCTCATTTAAAAGCCTGTCATCCCGAGCTTGTCGAGGATTCCCTATGGGACTTATGCGACCTATGAGACTTATACGTCCCATTTGTCACATCCGTCCCATAGATCCTATTCCGCCAAAAAAGCATAGCCACCGCGCCCAGCGTGAAGAGCGTCGTCGGTAGATTGATCAGCCAAACCTGATCCAGCGTGAAGGCGTAGACCGCCCAGCCCACCGGCAACGCGACCACGCAGGGCCACGCCGCCCACGGAAATGGCGCCGCCGTGATGAGTCCCAAAAGGACGACGTCGAGGATGAACACATCGTTGTAACTATCCCGGTAGGCGGGCAGGAAAAGATCGGCGAGAAAAAGCCAGGCCGCCAGCCCTGGCAGCAATTGTTCCGCTTGTTGCCTACGCGACAATCCGAGCCAAAAGACGAACGGCACCACCACCGCGAGCAGCACCGGCAGCGCGGGAAACGGCGTGAAATCGAGCCAGCGCAAAAGCGCATGCGCCGAGAAATCGGCATAGGGGATCGGCACGTAATGGCCGAGGATATCGGTGGGAATTCCTTCGATTGCCGGAGCGGCCGTGGGGTTGCTGCTCGGATTCGGCCTGCCGCTGCTCATTAACCCGGCGGCCTGGCCCGATTATTTTTC
>Ga0207014_1056_pt1 | contig 27428 bp, 21 predicted proteins | sample Alteio_BWMinCont_56_FD_153495 | JGI IMG/M metagenome (GOLD analysis project Ga0207014, IMG submission 153495) | Enriched cells from forest soil in Barre Woods Harvard Forest LTER site, Petersham, Massachusetts, United States -... | ecosystem: Environmental > Terrestrial > Soil > Temperate forest >...
TGGAGTTTATTCAGCAAATTTACAATGATGAAACAATTTTGCCTGTCTCATATTGTCATGAATGGTGTGTTCCAAATTTAAAATCTGGAATAACGAAAGCAGCATAATGATTTGTAGTTCGCCTGATGGTTCTATTTGTATACAATTAAAGTCCGAAGCTAAAAGAATAATTGAACAAGATATCGCTAAATTTCATCCCTATGAAACCGGCGGCATTTTAATCGGAGCTTATAATGAAAACCTTAAATTAGCTACGATTTATTCGGCAACAAGTTCATCTATTGATTCAAAGCATGGGTATACGTCCTTTGATAGAGGTACTGATAATATATTAGAATCCATTGAGAAAGTTAAGATTTCGATTTTAGCCTCTTTGCACTATTTAGGAGAATGGCATAGCCATCCAAATAATTCACCTAAACCAAGCGGGCAGGATTTAAAGCAAATGCAAAAATTTGCCAAAAATAAACTTCATGGCATTCGATCTCCGTTGTTATTAATTGTAGGTGGTATCCCAATGCAAAACTTGTTATGGCAATTTAGTTTGCATCGTCATAAGAAATCTACAATATATTTTGATCAAGTATAATATCATGTACTTATGGGAGTACCTTGCTGTCCGCAGCCTCCATCAACGTATCCCTACGCGCATAATCTTTCACTATCGCCATAACCACAAAACAACGTCAATTACCGAAATCCCCTCCTTGCAAAACCTAAATAAACCAGCTATTTTAGCCTAAACTAAAACCTGTACCACATGCTTAAAAAATATTTAATCCTGGTGGGGATAATTATTGCCCTATTACTGCTGGTGGTAGCCGCATTGTATTACCCGGGCGGGTCGCAGCAGGACAAAAACGCCATAGGTTACGATTGGAAAAATAACTACCTGAGCAACCTGTTTAGCGTAAAAGCAGTTAATGGTGCGGCCAATACAGCACGGCCCTGGGCAATTGCCGGGATGTTGTTTCTTTGTTCCGCTTTCGGCTTATTCTTTTTTGAATTTTCAAAGAAAATACCTTCAAAGCTGTCAGCCAACATAATCAGGTACTTTGGCATTGGCGCTATGCTGTTTGCTTTTTTGGTGGTTACGCCTTATCACGATATGATGGTTACGATATCAAGTACACTGGCGCTGGTAAGTATGTTTTATATTATCATATTCATATTCAAGTCAAAACTGCATTTATTTAAAGTGCTTTCTGTTATTTGTATGGTTGCTTTATACAGCTGCAATTACGTTTATTTCACCAGGACTGACCTGGAGATTTTACCCGTTTTGCAGAAAGCTGCCATGCTGCTTACCATAACCTGGATGTTATGCTTGCAGTATTTTACTGCCAGCATTGATTTTGAACCGCGAAAGCCTGTTGCAGTAAAGGCGGGTGATAAGTGAAGCATGACAATATATTTCCGGCATTTATTAAAAAAATGTAGATTGCCTCGATTCACCACTACTTAAACCATTTATGTTAACCGCTGTCCGTAGATTCCATCTACGGATTAACTATGTGCGTAGTCTTTGACTACCGTTTCCAACCGGCTTATACCCAAATGGGGGATACCCCGCCACCCACTCCCCGCATACCGCTACAATCAAACCCAAAACATACTACCCATATTGGGGATTGACCCGTTTACCGGCATACCATAGCTTTGTTTAGGTATCGGTAGCTAACAATTTCATTAGTAATTTTCAATTAACTGGTAATTATTGATTTGAAATTACCCCGGCCGCCCGAACCTTTGGCAAAAACAACCCTATAGATTTAATTAAATATTAGCGCGATGAAAAAACTTACCCTGCTGGCTATTTTTATTTTGCCATTGCTGTTGCAAAAAAGTATTGCACAGGTAACAAACGTTGGCTCTGTTGCTACAAAGGATGCTGATCAGCATGCCAATAACGACGTTAATTCGACCATTAACAATGGTTTGAATAGTGCCGAAAGCTCGATAAAAGGGCTGTTTAAAAAGAAAAAAAAGCCCACAAAAGCTGACTCAACAAAAAATGCCGCAACCGCATCTGGCCCTACAACTACCGCCACAACTGCTACTGCCACTACAACTACAACCGCTACTGCCGCACCTTCCTTCAGCGCTTACCAGAACTATGATTTTATACCCGGCGAACAAGTAATTTTCCAGGATGATTTTAGCGATGACCAGGATGGCGAATTCCCAACACATTGGAAACTGCTGAAAGGCCAGGCTGTTATTAACAAGGTGGATGCAAAACCATCTCTGCTGCTGTCGGAATACCAGGGCGAAATAATGCCAAGGATGAAAACGGATAACTATTTGCCGGATGTATTTACCTTTGAGTTTGATTTTATATACAAAAAATACCCTGATCCGGGTTATTTGACCAACAATTTCAGCGATGCGCTTGGCCTCGAATTTTATTATAAAGACCAAAAAGGCGCAAGCGGCAGCTACCGGGTAGTGCTAAGCAGGCAGGACGTTAAAATAGGCGACCTGGACAAATCGTACCCTAACGAACTGCTTAATGGTTTTGATGAAAAATGGCACCATGCAGCTATCGTTTGTAAAAACGGGCAAATGAAGGTTTATGTTGATCAGTACCGCATTTGTGTTAACCCTAATATTGATAATAGACCTTTGAGGGTATCATTTGATGACCTTGGCTTTAGTAAAAATAACCCGATAATATTTACAAACCTGAAATTGGCCAGCGGTGGCGGTATGAATATTATCGGTAAAAAATTTACGGATGCCAAAATCGTTACGCACGGTATTAATTTCGATGTTAACAAGGCTGTCATAAAACCCGAAAGTATGGGCACCCTGAACGGCATCGTTAAAATAATGCAGGACAATCCCGACTTAAAATTTGAAGTAGGCGGCCATACCGACAGTGATGGCGGCGATGACGTAAATATGAAATTATCGCAGGCCCGCGCCGATGCCGTTCGCACGCAGCTGATTGCCATGGGCATTGATGGCGGCCGCCTTACTTCAAAAGGATACGGAAGCACAAAACCTTTAAGTGATAACACAACAATAGAAGGTAAAGCCAATAACCGAAGAGTAGAATTTGTGAAATTGTAGATATTTTAATTACCTCATATAAATAAATTGTCGTTCTATCTCGCCGCTCATGGCGAGACGCAAATAAGGCCAACTGGCTTATTTACCTTATCTTTGCCCAATCCCTAAAAGTCTCCCCAACCGGGGGAGATTTAGAGGGGGCTAACACCATGCTCAAACAATCCCTCGAAAACCTCAAAATAGCCCAACTTAACCAAATGCAGCATGCCGCGCTGGAGGCTGCCAAAAAGGGGGATGTGCTGTTGCTGTCGCCGACAGGTTCAGGCAAAACACTGGGTTTTTTATTGCCGTTGCTGAACCTGTTAGATGCAAAAATACCAACCGTACAGGTGCTTATTTTGGTGCCGTCGCGTGAGTTGGCTTTGCAGATAGAACAAGTTTTTAAAGCCATGGGCACCGGTTTTAAAGTGAATTGCTGCTATGGCGGCCACCCCGTAAAAATTGAGCGTAACAACCTTTCGCAGCCGCCGGCGGTTTTAATAGGTACGCCCGGCAGGATAAGCCACCACCTGCGCCGCCACAGTTTTACGACGGATACCATAACAACGCTGATACTGGACGAGTTTGATAAGTCGCTGGAGTTTGGTTTCCAGGAAGATATGGCCTTTATCATTAAACAATTGCCTGCCTTAAAGAAAAGGATACTTACTTCGGCCACAAAAATGCAGGAGATACCGGCTTTTACAGGCATAAACCGCCCGACAACGGTAGATTTCCTTGATAACAAAACCAATGCACCCGATCTTAAACTAAAAGCGGTAATTTCCCCGGCGGCCGATAAACTGGATACACTTTTTTCGCTGATCTGCAGCATAGGGGATAAGGCTACGCTCGTTTTCTGCAACCACCGCGAGGCAGTGGACAGGATTAGCGAGCTATTGTGGGACAGGGGCCTGGTACATGATATTTTCCACGGCGGCATGGAGCAGGAAGACCGGGAACGAGCATTGCTCAAATTCAGGAATGGCAGCCATCGCCTGCTTATCACTACTGACCTGGCTTCACGCGGGCTTGATATCCCTGAAATTGAGTATGTTGTACATTACCAGTTGCCACATACCGAAGAGGCTTTTTTTGCACCGCAATGGCCGTACCGCAAGGATGCACGCCAAGGGCACATCGTACCTGATACTTACCGAAGATGAAAAGCTTGCTTATGTAAAACAAAACCCCGAAATTGAGGCCCTGCCTGAAAAGCTGGTGCTGCCAAAGCCGTCGCCATGGGCAACGCTGTATATAGCCGCAGGAAAAAAAGATAAAATAAATAAGGTGGATATTGTAGGCCTGCTGCTTCAAAAAGGCGAACTGGCGAAAGAAGACCTGGGGCTGATAGAGGTGCTTGACCATTCGTCATATGCTGCTGTAAAACGCAGCAAGATTGAGCGGGTGGTGCAGGCTATCAAAGCAGAAAAAATAAAAGGAAAAAAGGTTAAAATAGAGATTTCAATATAATATGAGTAACAACGATATCATGAAAAAGCTCCGTGTAGCTTTAAAATTTACCGATGACGATATTATAAAGGTGTTAGACCTCGCCAATTTTCGCATTACCAAAACAGAACTCGGCGCTATATTCCGTAAGGAAGACCATCCAAACTTTAAACCCTGCGGCGACCAGATACTCCGCAACTTTTTAAACGGCCTCATCATCCATATGCGTGGGCCGAAGGAGTAGTTTGCAGTTGGTAGTGGGCAGTTTGCAGTTGTAACTGCCAACTGCTAACCGAAAACTGCCAACTTTCCCAAAGATCATTCCTTCCTCACAATACTGTTACTTACAGTAATTTCATTAAGCAAACCGGGAGCGTTTTTGGTATAGCCTTTATATTGGTTATCATCTGATTGCGACATTTTTACAATGTCGGAATTGGTTTGGTTCAGTTGTTTTATCAGGCCGTTAAGCTTATTCAGATAAGAGTTAAATAACTTCACTTTGTTATTATAACCATCAATAGCGTTGTTTTTCCCGGTAGCGATTGCCTGTTTTGCCGTATCTGGTGCTTCGGAAATATAAGGCTGTAAATTACTTACGGTAGTTAAAACCGGGGTTAAGGCCGAAGTTGTGTCCTTCGGGTTTAGCTGCACCAAACTTAATTTCGAAGGATCGGGATTATAGCTTACCAAGCCTGAATATTCACCAAGTATTGCAGCCACCAGCTGGTGTTGTGTACGATAGGCGTCCTCGATTAACTTTTGTTTTATGCTGTATTTAAAACCATTAAACAACAGGGAGGTAAAATCATAAGCCTTGGTTCGCAACACAGCGTTTTGCACTGAATAGTAATTGCTTAAGGTTTTGCTCTTGGTATAAAGCATGCCGAGGTTAGTACTTAGCAATGAGAAATTAGGGTTGCCGCTGCTCATTAGTGATACATCAGCTTCGTTGCCAAAGGTATAAAACTGCTTCCCGAAAATGTCGAGATCGTCAATACGTTCATATGAGGAAAGAAAATAAAGCCGGTACCGCTGATATTCGGAGTCGGGGTTATCTATCTGGTTATAGCAGGTTTGCAAAAAATCCTGTATCGCTTTGTCGTTAAGTATCTGGTAAATATTAGCATTGGTGCTGGGTTTCCAGCGCAGCAACGATAGTTTTCCTTTAAACTCAATTTCTTCGGCATTATTAACCCTTAACGAATCGAATAATTTGGCGATAAATGATACCTGTAAACCGGCCTGTATCGAGTGGTTATTGTTCACCAGGGCATACAAGCTATCCTGTATAGTAAAATAATTTTCACTGTTGTTCCAATATGATGGCTCAAGCGGTGGTACCAGCATCCGGTTTGTTTTGGTATCCACAAAAATGAAAGTGCCCAAAGGATAAACGTTTTGAAAGTTGTTCTCCAGCATGGAGAGGCTGGTCATGGACGATGAATCCATTTTCAGTAAAAAGTTCAGTACTTTGTTATGCTCCAGTTGCAGGGTAAGGTTTTCGAGTGATTCGAAGCTTGTGTTTTCCTTTTCTGGGATAACGATAGGGATATAATAAACCTCGTCTTTTTGTTTGTTCAGCGTTGCAAAATCCCTGCGTACAATGGCCGAAGTTTCGTCTTCTGCATTCTGGCCATAAAAAGAGATGGTATCACCCTTGCTTACCGAGGCCTCTTTAACTTTTTCTTCGCCCGGTGCAAGTTTTAAAAATGACCTGACTTTAAAGTCTCCCGATTTTTTGCTGATCTTATAAAAAACGGTCACCACATTTTTACTGGTGTTTTTAACTTTAAACTTAAACCCTTCGGCATTTGCCAGCAAAGGTAAAAAAGCAATAAGCAGTAGAACGGCTTTTTTAAGGCTGCTTTTAAATTTACTGTCGGGTTGGGTGTTAGTGGCTGAATTTAGGGGCATCAACGTTTGCCCGGGGTGAGGTACTGATGAAGAAGACATAGATATACTTTTATATTGCCCCGGCAATAAAATTTACTAACGGCGCCGAGAGAATAATGACTTAACATTTCAAAAGTCATTATGTTTAAAACTAAAATTAATTGGTTTTAGTATGGGTTTACTTTGTAAAAAAAGCGATTGCCATCAGTCTTCCGAAGCGTCGAAACTTCGGAAGACTGACAGGCTATCTACTATTTCCCTTTCAGTTCGGTTATCGGCACCTGTGGCACAAGTTCGTTCTCCACCTTTTCGGTAACAATTGCTTTTGCCAGCTTAAAAGTAGCGGATGTTTTTATTTGCCGGGATGAAGTTCCAATAATAACGTTGTATTCGCCTGCATCAGCTATCCATGATGCTTTATTGGTATAGTACGAGGCAAGATCAGATGCGTTTATAGTAAAAGTTAATGTTTGCGATGCGCCGGGCTGCAATAACTTTGTTTTTGCAAATCCTTTTAGTTCTTTGTCGGGCTTATCAATATTTTGTGATGGCGCCCTAAGATATAATTGCACAACTTGCTTACCCGCTGACTGGCCAATATTGGTAACATTTACTGTTGCTGTAATATGTCCTTTAAAATCAAGTGAGCTAAGTTTTAAGCCGCTAATACTAAAGTTTGTATAGCTTAAACCATAACCAAACTCATAAGCCGGGTTAATTTTATAGGTATCATAGTAGCGATATCCAACATAAATGCCGTCCTCATACACAACCTGGTCAGGTTTGCCTTCGGGTGTGCCGGGGAAGCTTTTGGCAGATGGCACATCTTTATAATCGACCGGGAAGGTAGTTGCCAGTTTACCCGATGGGTCAACCTTTCCGCTCAGTACTTCGGCAATAGCGTTGCCTGCTTCCTGGCCGGGTTGCCAGGCCAGCAAAATACCGTCTGCATTATCGCGCCAGCTAACAGTTTCAATTACACCGCCAATGTTTAGTATCACTATGGCCTTTTTGCCTTTGGCATGAAAAGCATCGGTTACTTTTTTGATCATGTTTTTCTCCGGCACCGAAAGATAAAAATCATCATCCAGTTTCCTGTCTTGTCCTTCGCCGGATATCCTGCCTATGGTAATAATTGCTACGTTGGCTTCTTTAGCCTCGCGTTGTATCATACTGCTATCCAAAGGCATTTCGGCTATTGGTTCACGTCGCTGCATGATGCGCACAGGCCTGGGGTGTAATTTAGCCTGCATAGCAAGATATTTGGTGTACGAGCTTTTTAATGAATCATCAACTTTATAGTCCGAATTGCCCAAACCGTCAACCAATGATATGGTATACGCTTTGTTCACATCGCCGCTACCGGTACCACCTGCAATAATATCGTATGATGTATTGCCGAAAACGGCTACAGTACCTTTTTTTGCCATTGGCAACGCATGGTTTGTATTTTTCAATAATACCATACCTTCTGTAGCGGCTTCGCGGGATACTTGTGCATTTTCTTTTAAATTAGGGTGGTTGGAGTATTTATAGCCTTTAAAGCGCTGCGTTTTAAGGATAAGGTTTAATATGCGTTCAACATTTGCGTCCAGTATTTTAATATCCAATGTACCGTCTTTAACGGCTGCGGCAATTTTTTGAGCCTGCGCCGGGCTGCCGGGCATCAGCAGGTCGTTTGATGATTTCATTTGTGCAACTGCATCGCGGCCGCCAAACCAATCGGTCATTACCAGGCCTTTAAAGCCCCATTCTTTTCTTAAAATGGTGTAAAGCAGGTCGGGCCTTTCGGAGGTATAAGTGCCGTTAACTTTGTTGTAGGATGACATCACTGTCCATGGATCGGATTCCTGCACGGCTATTTTAAAGCCCCTTAAATATATTTCGCGTGAAGCCCGTTCAGATAATATGGTGTTGATGGCCCCCCGGTTGGTCTCCTGGTTATTGGCCATAAAGTGTTTTATCGAGGTGCCAACCCCCTGTGATTGAATGCCATTAACCATTGCCGCGGCCATTTTCCCGGCAACCAGCGGATCTTCGGAATAATATTCGAAATTACGGCCGCCAAGCGGGTTGCGGTGAATGTTTAATGCAGGCGCCAGCAACACATCTGCGCCATACTCCAGCACTTCATTACCCATGGCATGGCCAACCTTAGTAACCGTTGCAGGGTCCCAGGTTGATGCTAATAGCGTTTCGATGGGGAAGGCAGTACAATAATAAGTATTGACAGAATCGCCCGGCCTTTTAGGGTTTATCCTTAAACCAGCAGGCCCATCGGACAATACTATAGCGGGGATACCTAAACGGGGGATGGCAAAGGTTGTGCCTGCTGCACCAGGTACCAGTTGTTGGGTTTGCCCGATTACCGGCCCCGGAGGAGTGGCTGGCGCAGCAGCACCGGCTACGGGACGTGCGCCGCCGGGGCCGCCGCCACGCGGACGTGTGCTTGCACCAACTACCAGCATTGTTTTTTCTTCAAGCGTCATGGCGGCCACTACTGCTTTTACAGGGCTTTTACCAAGTTGCGGTGTTGAATTATCGGTTGTTTGCGCAGCGCTTGTTAAACAAAAACTGCTTAACAGAATAATTACTGCGCCCAAAAAGGGGGCTTTTATAGCGTTCATTACGGTAAGGTGTTATAATTGAGTGATTTTTAAAGTTAAAAATAATTAGCTTTAAAAAAAGTAACACCTTTAATACAAATAATTTTGCTTACTGCCTTTCAATTAATTTGTATTTACCGCTTTTTATCATTCTTTGCACATCTGCCGAAAATGCTTCCCTGCCGCCAAAGTCCTGCACCCAGTAGTTGTTAAATTCGGCGATACCTACTTCTTTAAATGCCGGATTCATCAGGTTTTTGCAGTGGCCAGGGCTATGGAACCAACCCTGCATTACTTCGGCAATGGTCATTTGCCCTTCGGCAATGTTTTCGCCGATGTAATAACTTTTGAAGCCATTATAATTATATCCCGCCATTTTCATGCGGTCTTGCATCGTGCGGCCATCAAGGCTCGTGTGGCTAAAATAATTTTGTCTTGCCATATCCCGTGCGTGGCCTATAGCAGCAGTTTCCAATTGATCATTCCATACCAGCGGGCCCGCGGGGGGCATATAACTGGTGCCACAAGTGCAGCCTTTTTGCCGTGTGTTGTTTATGTAGTCTAAAAATTCGCGCCTGAAACCGGGCGTACTAACCGGTTGCTGGGCATATGCTTTTATGCCCGAAAAAAATATGATGAGGGTAAATACAGCTTTGATAAATTGTTTCATGCTTGTTTTGACAATCGAAAAGCTTTTTGGTTTAGTATGGATAATGTTTTGAAGATATGACTCACGCCAACTATTTCCTTCGCCGTATTCCAGATCGCCAAATACTGCCTCTTTTTCTTTTATTATATACGGCGATAGTTATTATAGCAATAATAGCGAGTAAAATTATAATGAGGCGATTTTTTTGGCGGAGTTGTTTTTGTAGAGTTTGCGTATATTGGAGGAGTATACTTTTTTTTTGTTTTGCAATGAATCAAGTTTCTTTTTTTGTAGTGCGTTTTGTGCGGCTAATTGCGCCTCCGCAGCCCTCCTGATGCCTTCTTCCAGTGTATCACGCTTTCTTAGTAACATGGCTTCTTTGGGGTAATCCTTAAGCCGGTGATACAATAGTGCATAGTTTTTTAATACCTGCGACTCTGTTTTTGGTGAATGGATAATTATAGAAAGCTGTAATGCTTCGTTTAAGTCTCTCTTCGCAAGGTCGTAGTCTTTTACGTCGCTTTTTATAGTCGATAGCGTCAATAACGAGGATATGATATTAGATGTATCATTTTTAGCCCGTGAAAGTGTATTGGACTGCAATATGAACCATTTTGCCTGCGTATATTTCTTTTGGGAATAGTAAACTTTTACAAGGTTATCAAAACTAAGCCGCAGGGCTACACTGTCATCATAGGCTGCGTATTGTTGTATAGCCAGCAGGGTGTAGCTCAGCGCCTCGTTTTGGTAAGCCAGTTGTTTTTTCTTATTGGTTATAGTATCGTAATGTAAATAGTAACCTGCCAGGTGAGTGTACAATGCACCTTTAATAGTATCACTTAAAGGGCGTTTCAGCTCAATTCTTATGCTATCAGGATCATCTATTTTCAATAGTCGCGCTACATTCGCTTGTATATTGCGTTTTATCTGCTGATTTACACTATCGCGATGAATTTGTGCCTCCACCAGCGTGGCCCTTAAACTGTCTAATTGAAGGGAGGATGTCAAATGCCTGAAATTGTTATTATCGGTACTCACAGACACATTTGTGCTGTCGGGTACTACAATAAATACCGGCAATTTGATGTTTTCTGAATTATTGATCTGAGCCGATAGCTTTACGCTGTACTGTTGGATTGATGCAGTTGTTAATTTAACGCTATAGGTATCATTGTGTACAGGAACAGCTAACGCTGAGCTATCTGCATGGGAAGGAGTTGACGCCAGTTTTAAGGTATCCGGATGAATTGCAAAAACGGATAACCTGAGGGAAAAAAATAAAACAATTATTACTGTAAATTTTATTTTCATAAGCTATTCGGCACCGGGGCTTTAAATATAGGAATATGTATTCAAATAATATGCCCTTTTTGGCTCTCATAGCCTGTTTCCTGTATTTTATGACTAATTTATTGGTAAAATCCGCTCTTTTGATAAGTTTTACCGATACTTTGCAAAGAAAAAAATATTAACACCTGTTGGTAAACCAGCTGTTTTTTTAACTTTTGGGGTAATTATTGCTCTATTTTGCGACAGTTTGTACGTTTAAATGGAGGGTTACCGTATACTTTCTTCGTATTTTCCAATAAACTCGCGGAAAAGTTTTACCCGCGATACCAAAATATTAAAAATTGTGATGCCAGTAACTGCGCAAATTATACCTGCCAAAACATCTAAAATATAATGGTGGCTTGCATATACGGCGGTAAACCAGATGCCGAGCATCACGATTACAAAAAACACATTGGCCCACCTCAATCGATTTTTTAAGCCATAGTATAAAACTACAACGGGGTACGATGAGTGTAAAGATGGCATAGCTGCGAAAACATTAGAGCCTTTGGAATAAATGGACTTAAAAATGCCCGCATGAAAGTAGTTATCAAACTTTGCCAGGCCCGCAGTATTACCTTTTGTTGCTGCATGAAAATCAAAGCCATGATATTCTACATACCAGGGCGGGGCAGCCGGGTAAAGATAATAGACAATAAAACCAAGAAAATTAATAAGAACAAAGGTGAGTGAAAAATATAGGAACTGTTTTCTGTTCCAAAAAAATAAAAAACCAGCAAAGGCAAGCGGAACAGGTATCCAGCAGAGATAAAAAATACCTGCACTAATATCTAAAAAAGTATTACCATTGATGCGCCAATATTCATTGGGTGTTAAAAGCTTACCATTGTAAGTTATCCCGAAAATGTGCTTTTCAGCATTGTACAAATCAGCGATATGAACGGTGTTATAGTTATAATTTGGAAACGCCTTCATGTAATCGAAGATGATCCAATAAACTATAAATATGGAAAAGCCAAGTATGAATTTACGGGTAATTGAAGAATCGAAACCGGTTAAAGCAGTAATATCAGGTAGAAAAAAACAGACATTAAATATGACTATCAAGAATAATTGATCGGTTTTGTAGCCAACCAGCCATTTTGAAATTAGTAAATAAGCAATTGAAATTGCAAAAACAACAATTATTGACTTTACATTGAATTTTGATCCATTCGCGGTAGCATTATCCATGCTATTTTTTTATAAAATCGGAACCAAAAACTTTATCCCAAAGGGGTGAACTTACACCATAGCCTTTTTCTGGGTCCTGGTAGTGGTGCAGCATGTGGTGTTGTTTTATCTTTTTCCAGATATTGCCTTTAAAGTTGAAGTGATGTATGGCATAATGTGATATATCGTAAAACAGGTAACCTAAAATAAATCCGGGGAAAAAGCCGAAAACATAATTAACCGGCAAAATGGCATTAAATAAAAAATAGAAAAGGAGTGCAAGCGGGATGCTTACAGAGGGGGGCAACACGAGGCGTTTTGCATCACTTGGATAATCGTGGTGAACACCATGAAAAATGAAGTGCAGTCTTTGTGCCCAGGGTTTATCTGCTGGCATGTAGTGAAATACAAAGCGATGCATTATATATTCTACAAACGTCCACACAAAAAGGCCTAATATGAACAATTCAAAAAAAGTGGCAATGCCTATAGCATTTTGAAAGTCTTTATAAACACAAAAAATAATAACCGGGACAAAAATGAATAAAGGCACCGTAAAATGAACCTTCGATAAACCTTCTAATAAGTTACTCTTAAACATCCTCACAGATTCCTGCGAATTGGAAACATAGTTTTTTTTCATAGCTGCTCAGGGTTAAAAATGTTTTATTATTTCTCTGCCTGTTAATGAATTTTTTTAATTGATCCTGCTTTTAACCTTACAACTACAGCATAAATCCTTCAATTTTAATAAAGATTTTACAAACCGTAAGTGCTTTTATGCAATTGTTACGAAGATATGATATTTTTCAATAAAATCCGAGTAGGAACCAAGATTCAAGAGTCAATTAACCAGGAAAAATTTGATGTTATTTATAGCATACAGACGGTATTCGCTAATTTATCGAAACAGCTTTCTATGCTTTGATTCTTGATCCTTATTTCTTGATTCTCATTCCTCTTTATGCCCTAAAAGCGCTTTTTTAGCATCCATCAACCTTTTAAATGCAGTAATATTTGTTAACACAGCAACGCCTGCAATCGGGATGGTGAATATCGACATAGTTTCGAATACGTGAAATTTTATACCTGGGATGTATAGCTTATAATTACCGCCGATATAAAATGAAGTGATCCCGCATAAAACGGCAAAAAGCCCGATAGTTACCACACGCTCGGGGCGCTGCATAAGGCCGCCTTTGATTTCAATGCCTAAACCTTCGGCCCTTGCCCTCACGTAACTTACCATCATTGAGCCAATTAAGGCTATAAACGCAAATATTGAGCTTAAAAAATAATGGTGGCCAACCAGGTAATAGCATATTCCTAAAAACATGATCAGTTCGCTGTAGCGGTCGAGTACCGAATCATACAATGCGCCAAAAGTTGATTTCATGTTTCCAAGCCTTGCCACCTGCCCATCCAGCATATCAAACAATCCTGCAAATAATATCAGGCCGCCAGCCCATCCTACATAGGTGAGGTCGCCGCGGTTCCCTTCTTCGGCACCTAAAATAAATATAACGGCAACGCCTACGTTTAATACGAAACCAATCGATGTAACAATATTGGGGGTCAGGCCGAGTTTAATAAAAACCTTAACTATAGGGTCAATAACCTTATAAATACCTAACTGAAGATTTGTCCTTATAGATGTTTGCTGTTCCATTATTGTTTTAGCCTTTTTTAAAAAGTAAGTTGAACCAATGTGCGGATACCCCATTTAGCAACATCCGGATGATCTAAATAGGTGAACCGGTGAACCAAATCAATACGTACAAATTTAAAAATGTTTTCAATACCAACACTACCCTCCATATACGGTGTTTTCCCCAATGCATAAGTGATCGGTTCACCGTTTGAGGCTACAGGAAACTGGTACAGAGAAGGATGTAAAGAAGGGTTATTTGTGCTGCTTAAACCACCCCAAATACTTTTGAACGAGGCCGTTTCGCGCCATTTTAATTTTTTTAATAAAGGGATCTTATTGAAGAAAAACCCGTTAAAATGCTGGTCGATGTTTATACTTTCATATTGATCAGAGACGAACTCTAAAAAGTTCATTAAGTTGTAAGAGTAGATCTGGTACGAATAGGTTTGGTTGGCATGAAATATATCAAGAAGCGGGTAGGGGACCTGGCCAAATAAATGTGCGGATTCAGCAGTAACATCTGCATAACCGAATACTGAAAGATAAAAGGTTTTGTCGATGCGGGCGTGCAGCTTTTGATAGCTATACTGGCCATCCAAAACATTTTTTAAGCCAGCATCATAATCCAACGAAAAAACCGGGTATTTGCTCGGAACCGGGTACCGGTAAATTTTACCCTGGTAAAATTGTTCATTCGGAGCATACCGTAACCCTACTGAAAAATCGGTGAAATATAAATTATGTATACTTTGCAGTTGGCCACTGCTGTTAAAATTCGAAAAGTATAGTGATCCGGCAGGTGACTCGTTTTGCGTTTGAAAGCCAATATTGTACGAAAAATGATTTTCATATTCATGTACATAGTTAAGCCGGTAATTCAGATCGTACAGGTATTTAGTGTTATTTCCACGTTTGATGGATAGCAATAAATTGTCTTCATCTACAAATTGAAAGTTTTCGCCCGGGATAAATGTATCGTACTGAACATTGGCCCTGATATAGTTTTGAGGGAATTGGTAGATCGATTTATTATTGAATGAATAGGTGGCGCTTAAAAACCCTTTCCATTTCTGATCTGTAGTGCCGTAAGCAGCATAAGTTTCAAAATAATACCGTTTACTTAATGCAGGTGTTGTGCGGCCACCAAAGCGCAATTTAACGCCTTCCACAGGGTTATAACTATAAAATGCATTCGAGGGCCCAATTTCAAACGGCCCCATATTTTTATAGCCTGCAAGTATAAATGTAGCCCAATCCAATGTGCGCCTGAAAGATTTCATATTCCGGAGGCTATCTACATTCTTATATACTTTTGATTCTGCAGTGCTGAGCGTGTCCAGCCTGTTTTGCTGCCAGAACTGGTCGTTTCTCTGTGTGGCTTCCTCCGGTACAGCATTTTCGGGATGCTCATATGTGGTATCGGGGCGCGGCTTATTTACAACATAATTACCATATACAATCTCCCTGATGCCAAATAAGCCACCTTTCCGGCTTTGCGCTAAAGCAAAACTGGCAAGCACCGTGCTTTTACTCAGGTGGTAACGGCCATCCGGATTTTGTGCAAACGCTTGTTTTATCTCCATCGAATTCACAAAATTCAGGTTTATATGCTTGCTTATGGTAAGTTCATCCGCCTGAACGGCGTAATTCCCGTCGAGCGTTATATACAGTTTGCCTTCAAGCAGCTGGTCGGCTGTGTTGCGGGGCGTAAAACTTAATTCAACAAGTTTTTGATTGTTGACAACTACTGTATCAGTTATAAAAAACTTATAAAATGTAGGCGATGTGCCTGCAATTGGACTTAAAAAATTAGTGCCAATGAGGAATATGTTGTTATCGTAAATATCAACTTTAGCAACAACATACTTAAAATATACTGTGAGCCCCTGGTTATCAATCGATCCGCCAAAATTTACGGTCTTTTCTCCAAGCGTTGTTGTTTTTTCTTTTTCAGGCTCTTTGCGATAATAATATTGGGATACCTTTTCATCCAGGAAAAACGGCAACAAAGATTTGCCGGGCACTGTAGTACTGTCGCGGTTATCCAGCATGAATTTATATTGCCTGAATATCTTTTTATCTGATAAGGTGTTCGAAACATTCAACAAAGAGAACTGCATTTTGTCATACTCTTTGTACTCAACATAAGCATAATTTTCCGGTCGGTTCTTCTCTTTGTTTTCGATCACCTTCCGTATCAGTTCAACAGCGGGATTATCTTTATTACGGTATTTGGGCTTTTTACCCGATTTGACCACCACCTCATTCAATTGCGTTGCTATGGGCACCAGTTTTATATTAAAAACCTGGGTTTTGCCTGGCACAATGCTTATTAAAGCATTTTTATAACCAAGAAACGATGCCTTTAACTGCCTCGCAGGTTCATTAGAGCTGATCGTATACTGGCCTTGTGCATCGGTATTGACACCTATGGTAGTACCTGTAAATGATATTGCTACAAAAGGCAACGTTTTTTTAGTGGCGGCGTCGGTGACGGTACCGCTAACTATTGTTTGTGCGAATAAAATTGAACTATATAGAAAAAGAAAGGTAAAAAGAAGTAACTTCCTGCAGCAATATTTAAGATTCATTTAACTTATACAAGTTCCAAACTTTATTAAGTACGTATTTATAGGGCATATGGTGTCAAATTGAACCCATTAATAAAAAATATAAAACAAATAACTGTGAGCTTACCACAGGCTGCATATACCGCGCCAAAGGTAAAAAAAACCAATCAGGCCTCTGTGGTCAAAAAGTCAAATATTAATATCGACAGGGTTTTTAAATTGAAAGGCGGCATCTAAAATAATTTTAACCATACAACGGCCTGGAGCAGGATATTAGTATAGATACCTGCAAGTATATCATCAAACATTATGCCCCAGCCTGAAGGCAATGCTTCCATTTTGCGGATGAAAAGTGGTTTTACGATGTCGAAAAACCGGAACAGAACTAATCCGCACAATACATATTTTAAATTAACAGGTAAAAAGAGCAGGCTGATACACATACCGGAAACTTCATCAATTACCACGCGCGCCGGGTCTTTACCCCAAAGTGGTTCAACCATGGATGAAGACCAAACACCAATAAAGGTTATTAAGATTGTAATTATTGCTGATAAGAGCAGCGGGGGATAAGCGCCATGCCATGCCAGGTACCAGCAAATACAACAAAAAATAGCGGCTACTGTGCCGCCACCTTTGCCGATATAGCCAATGCCGAGGGTAGTGGAAAAGAGTTTGTGGAAAAACATGTGGTTGGTTGATTGAGTTGATTAAGTGAGTAGTTGATTAAGTTGACCAAATCTCATAACAATTACCCGTTTCAACGAAAATAAATTTTTTTAATCCGAATAACCAATCACTTAATCAACCTAATCAACTTAATCAACCAACTTACAACACATCCACCAACTCCTGGTAATAATCCAACCCAAGGTGCGTGATCAAATCTTCGCCCATTAGGTGACGTAATGTGTTTTGTAATTTTATCAGCTGTTTAAATATATCGTTCTCGGGCTGTAAACCCGGCGCTGTTTGCGGCGATTTTAAATAGAATGAAAGCCATTCCTGTATGCCGCTTAAGCCGGCCCTTTTTGCAAGGTCGCTGAACAAGGCAAGGTCTAAAGCAATAGGTGCTGCCAAAATAGAATCGCGGCATAAAAAGTTGATCTTTATCTGCATTTTATAGCCCAACCAACCGAAGATATCGATGTTGTCCCAGCTTTCTTTATTGTCGCCATGCGGCGGATAGTAATCGATACGTATTTTGTGGTACAGGTCGCCGTATAATTCGGGGTTGTCTTCCGGTCTTAATATGTCTTCCAATACACCAAGTTTCGAAACTTCTTTAGTCTTAAAGTTGTCCGGGTCGTCCAGTACCAATCCATCGCGGTTTCCCAAAATATTGGTTGAGAACCATCCTCTAACACCTAATGAACGCGCAGCCAGGCCCGGCGCCAATATGGTTTTCATTAGGGTTTGGCCTGTTTTAAAATCCTTACCGGCAATAGGTGTATCTGTTAATTTTGCCAGTTCAATCATTGCGGGTATATCCACTGTTAAATTCGGGGCGCCATTTGCAAATGGTATACCTAATTTTAAAGCTGAATAGGCATAGATCATACTTGGCGATATGCGTTTGTCGTCATCTATCAAAGCCTGCTCAAATTTTTCAAGACTTTCATGAATTTCCGATGCTTCGTAGTATATTTCAGTCGACCCACACCATACAAGTACTATTCTATCACAGTTATGCTTTTCTTTAAACGTTAAAATATCGTTCATTACAGCTTGGGCTAATTCGTGCCTTGTGCCGCTTTTTATATTTGTAGCTATAAGGTTTTTAGCATAATTATGGTCAAAAGCGGCCTTCATTGGTACTACCACTTCAAGTTCAGCCTTCACGGCGTTTAATAAGCCGGGCTCAAGTACTTTGGCTTTCATGGCTGCCTCGTACACATTATCGGAGTACACATCCCATCCGCCAAAAACGATATCGTTTAAGTTGGCTAAGGGAACAAAGTCCTTAACTTTAGGATAACGGTTTTCAGTCCTTTTACCCAAACGGATGCTCCCCATCTGTGTGAGGGAACCTATTGGCTGCGAAATACCTTTTTTTACAGCTTCGACACCTGCAATAAGGGTTGTGGCTACAGCCCCTAAACCGGGAATTAATATACCGAGCTTACCTTCGGCAGGTTTAATATGAGTTTTCATAGTAATTTATTACACTTTTATATTCAATTGGCTATAGCCATTTATTCGTTTTATACCATTTAATCGTTTCTTCAACGCCCGATTTAAGGTTATGTTCCGGGTAAAACCCCAGGTCATTTTTTGCATTTTCAATACTGCAAAACCAGCTTACAGCCATCAATTCATTCAGCTTTTCAACATTCAGCACAGCAGCTTTATTACTCAATGAACTGTATTTTTGCGAAAAGTAGGCTATTAATTTTACAAAGTTTACGGGTAAATGAAATTTTACAGTTCGTAAACCTAAACCCTCTTTAATAGCGGCGCCCAACTGGTAGCGGTCGTAACTATTGCCATCAGAAAGGTTATACGTTTTTTGATTGCCAGCAAAGAGTGCTTTAATTGTTACTTTTGCCAGGTCGGCAACATATAAAAAGCTAAACCTTTGCTCCATCCGGCCTATATATGGTTCAATGCCTTTTACTACCTGCTTAAAAAAAATAAAAATATCGCGGTCGCGCGGGCCGTAAATTCCGGTTGGCCTTAAAATAGTATAGTTTAATGAGGGGAACTTCTTTAAATTATCTTCGGCCAGCAGTTTGCTTCTGCCATAAGCAGTAACCGGGTGCGGCACAGTATCTTCGGTAATAATACCCGTTAAAGCATTTAAAGGGCCTACCGCTGCCAAACTGCCAATAAGTACAAACTTTTTTAGTTTTATACCGCTTTCTATCGCCGCCGTAGCCAGGTTATATGTATAACCGGCGTTGGTTTGGTTATATTCTTCCTGTGACCTTGCTTTAGTTGCCCCCGCTGCATGAATAATATAATCGTACCTGTTTTCAATGATCTCTTTTTCAAGGGCTGCTACATCATCAAAATCAGGGTAAGTATATTGTATCTTAAAATCTTTTAAGTGATCAATTTTGCTGCTTTTTCTTATTGCAGCGTATACATCAAGGTTGTTTTTTAAAGCTTCTTCAATAAGATGGTACCCTACAAATCCGCTTGCACCGGTTATTAAAACCCGTTCTTTCATATCGCTTTTTCGTAAAGCCTGTATTTTTTATAAGGATCGCCCTTTATTGCTATAATTGCCTCGTTAATCAACGTGTTGTTCTCCAAAGTCCACCCGGCTTCGGCATGTTTAAAGCCTTTACGTTTATATTCTCTTATAATAGTGCCATATAAACAGGCTTCAATTCCCATCTTACGGTAACCGTCAATAATACCCAGCGCGTAAATCCGGATGCTTTGTATTTTTTTTCTGTTTAACAAGAGCTTAAAAATCCCGGTAGGAAATAAGCGGCCCCTTTTTATTGTCTTAAATATCTCGTTATAATTAGGCAGCGCCAGGCCAAATCCTACAATTTTCCCATCTTGCTCGGCTACCAGGGCGAAATCTTTATCTAATATCAGCTTAAGGTCTTTGGCTAAATAATCAAACTCTTCATCATTTAAAGGGACAAAGCCACTGTTTTTATCCCAGGCTGAATTATAAACCTCTCGTAATTTGGCAGCTTCTTCTTTAAAATTCTTCAGGTTAACACTGCGGATGACGATATTATTACGTTTTAACCGTTCCTTCAAAGCTTCCAATAACCTTACCGACCGGTCATCATAACCTTCACCGTCCCAATGCCAGGAGATCAGGTCGATTTGTTTTGAAAACCCGGCATTTTCTATTAAATCAGCATAATAGGGTGCGTTGTACGTCATCATTAAAAACGGCGGGCTATCAAAGCCCTCGATCAGTAAACCACATGCCTCGTTGGTTGAAAAATTAACCGGCCCGACAAACTTTTGATCAATGCCTTTATCCTTTAGCCATTTTGTTGCTGTACTAAAAAGCAGGTCGGCTGTTTCCTGATCGTTTATACAATCAAAAAATCCCCAAAAGCCATCGCTTACTTTATTAAATTCGTTATGGGCATTATTTAATATTGCCGCTATGCGGCCAACTATCTTGTCACCGTCATAAGCCAAAAATGCCTGTAGTGTATTATGTTTATGAAAAGGGTGGGTGGTGAGCAGGTCTCTTTGGGCTATAAATAACTCAGGCACATAGTTTGGATCGTCTTTATAAAGATCGTGAGGGAAATCAATAAATGCAGCGAGATATTTTTTTGAAGTAACCGGTACTATCTTTTTCATTAGCGTTTTATGCGTTCTGGGTAATTTATATTTTGCCGTAACTAAAAATTGCAGGTAAATTTTACCTGCAATTTTAAATTTTATTCCAAATCAGGTGCATATGCACAAGGCATAAGCAGGCTTATATTTTCTCTTTTATTGATGTTACACCAACTTCTTTAAAAGCTTTCGCTATTTTTTCAATGGCTTCTTCAATCTGCTCGAAAGTATGGGTTGCCATTAACGAGAAACGCAGTAACGATGAATCAGAAGGCACTGCAGGTGAAACAACGGGGTTTACAAAAATACCGTCATCCTGCAATTGTTTGGTAACAAGGAACGTTTTGTGGTTGTCACGAACATAGATAGGAAGGATAGGGCTTTCAGTAGGGCCCAGGTCAAAACCTTCTTCTATCAGCAATTTCATGGCATAATTGGTATTATCCCAAAGTTTAGCTATACGTTCAGGTTCCGATTCGATAATATCCAGTGCGGCAATTACACTTGCAACTGAGCCGGGGGTCATACTCGCGCTAAACATAAGCGCACGCGCACGGTGTTTCAGATAATCGATAGTTTCATTATCAGCGGCGATAAAGCCACCCAATGAGGCCAGTGATTTACTAAAAGTACCCATTATAAGGTCAACTTCTTTAGTAAGGCCAAAATGCGAAGCGGTACCGGCGCCTTTATGGCCAATTACACCCAGGCTATGGGCATCGTCAACCATAATGTTTGCGCCAAACTGGTCGGCAATCTTCACAATTTCTGGTAGCTTAACAATATCACCCTCCATACTGAATATACCGTCAACTGCTATAAGTTTCACGGCTTCTTCCGGAAGTATGCTCAGTTTGCGCTGAAGATCTTCCATGTCATTGTGGGCATATTTGATGACTTTCGAAAACGAAAGCCGGCTTCCGTCAATCAGCGAAGCGTGGTCATATTCATCTAATATTAAATAATCATTACGGCCGGTAATGCTTGATAATACGCCCAGGTTAACCTGGAAACCGGTACTGAATAAAACAGCAGCATCTTTGCCTACATAATTTGCAAGCCTTCTTTCTAACTCAATATGAATGTCAAGCGTGCCGTTTAAAAATCTTGATCCGGCGCAACCTGTTCCGTATTTATCTATCGCTCTTTTCGAAGCTTCCTTTATTTTGGGATGGCTTGTTAAGCCTAAGTAGGAATTGGAACCAAACATTAATACACGTTTGCCATCTATAATAACTTCAGTATCCTGACCAGACTCAATTGGCCTGAAATATGGATATAGCCCCATCTCACGGATGATATTTGCATCCTGGAACTGGGCGATTTTCTCATGTAGTTTTTTAACCATGTATTAACACTGCTTAAATTTTTTGTAAAAATACCATGAATTAGGTTATAACGTATTATTTAATGCGTAATTTTTTTTGGCCTGCCTAAAAAGCAAACTCGTCTCATTCGGCAAATTAATTAAATTTTTTATTTATTTGCTCACAGAATTTTTCATTTTTTTGAAAAAAAATTAAAAAGCGGCTATAATCAAGGTTTTTTGACACATCTGCGTAAAAATTTTGTTGTTGGTTTTATTTGAGCTATAAATGTAACATATTAGCGCTTCCTTATTAATTTTTTTTTAAATTATTAACGGCCGTTGCCTGTAATTTACCCCGGTAAGGGAGCAACATTGATGTGCAATATGAAAAAATCATTTTATCTACTGATACTTATCTTAACATTAATTTTACCTGATGTTCTTTTTGCGCAGTCAGTTAGTGATACTGTTGTTACTTTAAAACAGTGCGTTGATTTTGCGCTGCGTAACCAACCGGCAGTACGACAGGCGTCAATCGACGAGGCTATCAATGAAAAAAATATTAAGATAGGCCTTGCTGACTGGCTGCCGCAGGTAAGTTCGTCCAACCAGTATCAGCGTTATTTTAAAGGAGGTCCACTGGTACCGGGCGAAGCAGCTGGCGCTAATATTAATGAATTTTCGTCATTAGGCCTCCAGGCCAGCCAGGTTATCTACAATAATGAAGTGCTGCAGGCAGCAAAAGCGGCGAAATACTCCCGCCAATATTATAAACAAAATACATTGAGCAGCCAGATTAATGTAGTATCTGATGTTAGTAAGGCTTTTTTTGACGTCCTGCTATCGCAAAAACAACTCGATATTTTAAATGAAGATATTGTGAGGCTGCAAAGAAGTTTAAAAGATGCCTATAACAGATACCTGGCAGGGGTTGTTGACAAAACAGACTATAAACAGGCAACAATTTCCTTAAATAATTCGATAGCTACACGTAAGCAAACTGTCGAAGCAATTAACAGCAAGCTGGCTTATTTAAAACAGATAATGGGTATATCAAAGGAGCATAATTTGGTTTTATCCTATGATTCTACCCGGTATGAACAGGAATCGAGTATAGATACGCTGCAAAAGCTGGATGTAAATAACCGAATAGAATACAGGTTGCTTGCGACACAAAGGAACCTGGCCGACGTGAACGTAAGTTACTATAAATGGGGCTTTCTGCCATCAGTAGCCGCACAGGGTGTTTATAATTTGTACTATCTGAGCAACCGGTTTTCTGATCTATACAGTCAATCATTTCCAAACGCCTATCTTGGCCTTACGTTAGATTTGCCCATTTTCCAGGGAACCAAACGTTTACAAAACTTAAGCAAAGCCAGGTTACAAGTTGATCGTACAAACCTCGATATAGAAAATTTAGCGAATACCATCAATACCGAATATGTGCAGGCACTGGCTGATTACAAGAGCAATTACACCAACTGGCAACTGATAAAACAAAACGTTGACCTGGCAAAGGATGTTTATAAAGTGGTGAGCCTGCAATACCGCGAAGGGATTAAAACCTACCTTGATGTTATAGTTGCACAATCGGATTTGCGCACCGCCGAATTAAATTATTATAATGCCCTGTTCCAGTTGCTGTCGAGTAAAATAGACCTTGAAAAAGCACTTGGAACCCTTAACGTACAATAAAGCAGCATATATGAAAGCAAGAAATATACTTTTTACAGGCCTGGGGATCATGCTGGCAATGGCTTCGTGTAAAGAAGCGGCAAAGCCAAACGCCGCCCTGCCGCCTACACCAGTGAGCGTTGCCACAGCTAAAATTGCCGAGGCTGTTTATTATGATCAATTCCAGGGGACAGTAGTTGCGATAAACACTGTTGAATTACGAAGTGAAGTATCGGGTTTTATTACAGGTATCTTTTTTAAAGATGGCGACGTTGTAACTAAAGGAAAAGAACTTTATGAAATTGACCGCCGTAAATATGAGGCTGCTTACCAGCAGGCCGAGGCTAATTTGCAAAGCGCTGATGCTAACCTTGTAAAAGCGCAAAAAGATATTGACCGTTATACCATGCTGCTTAATAATGATGCCGTTGCACGACAGACGGTTGACCAGGCGCAAGCCACCTTTGAAACAAGCAAAGCGCAGGTGGCTGTTGCAAAAGCAGGGGTGTTATCGGCAAAAACAGACCTGTCCTATTCAATTATTACGGCACCTTTTACAGGCCGGATAGGCATTTCGCAGGTTAAGCTTGGTGCGCAGGTTACACCCGGAACAACCCTATTAAACACTATTTCGGCGGAAAACCCGATTGGAGTTGATGTGGTAATTGATGAACAGGATATTGACAGGTTTTATAAACTACAAAAAAATGGCACCGATTCTACTTTTAAGCTGCAATTGTCAGACGGTAGTAATTATAATAGGGCCGGTAAAGTTTTAGCGATAGACAGGGGTGTGGCCAGCGGTACCGGTACAATTAAAGTAAGGATACAATTTCCTAACAATGACGATGCACTTAAAGATGGCATGAGCTGTGTTTTAAATGTATTGAACAGTGCATCAGGTGAGCGTATACAAATCCCATACAAAGCTATAACCGAGCAAATGGGCGAATTTTTTGTTTTTGTTTCACAGGATACCATAGCCAAACAGCATAAAGTAAAATTAGGGCCGCGCATTGGTTCTGATGTGGTGATCATGTCAGGGGTTGATGCGGGAGATAAAATAGTGACCGACGGCTTTCAGCGTTTGCGCGATGGCGGTAAAATAACTACAGCAAACCCGGCCCAACAGGCGCCCGGGAAAGCTCCAAAGCAATAAAATTAATATAAAGGGCAAAAGAAAATAAGCTATTTTTTTCTATAAAAACTAACGGATGATCGCAGATACTTTTATACGCAGGCCGGTAACGGCAATAGTTATTTCAATTGTAATTGTAGTGGTGGGTATTTTGTCTATCACAAGCCTGCCTATAGGCCAATACCCCGAAATTACGCCCCCCACTGTACAAATTACAGCTACTTATAACGGCGCTGATGCAGTAACCGTGGAGCAAACCGTAGCAACGCCAATAGAAGTGCAGGTTAACGGCACTCCGGGTATGACATACTTGCAAAGCAACAGTACCAGCAACGGCCAAATGACCATGACCGCCAACTTTGAGGTGGGAACTGACATTAATATTGCAGCGCTTGATGTACAAACCAGGGTAGGCATAGCTACCCCGGCCATACCTGCGGATGTGCAGCGTTTAGGTATAATTGTGCGAAAACGTAATCCCAGTATATTAATGCTGGTAGCTATGTTTGCTCCTAAAGGGACTCACGATGTTACTTTTATGGATAACTACACCAACGTTGTTGTAAAAGACGCGCTTTCGCGGACAAAGGGGGTGGGTGATGTTATTTCGCGTGCTGATGATTTTAGTATGCGTATTTGGCTTAAGCCCGATAAACTGGCGGCTTTAGGTATAACTGCGGCAGACGTTACCAATGCCCTGGCCGAACAGAATGCACAGGTTGCAGCAGGCGTTGTAGGCGTGCCACCGCAGGAACAGGCACAGCCGTTTGAATATACCGTGCTGGTGCAGGGAAGGCTTTCAACCCCGGCAGAATTTTCGGATATTATTGTGAAAACAACACCAGTCAATGGTGCTGTTGTGCATTTAAAAGATGTTGCCCGCGTTGAACTTGGTAAATTTAATTATGCCGGCAACTCATTTGTTGATGGCAAAAGGGCATCGTACCTTTTAATATACCAGGCGCCTAACAGCAATGCGCTGGAAACTGCTGACAATGTTTATGCTACCATGGACGAACTGAAAAAATCATTTCCCGAAGACGTAGCTTATGTGGTGCCATTTGAATCGATAACAGTTGTTAAAGTGTCGGTGAGCGAAGTTGTTAAAACGCTTGTGATCGCGCTGTTCCTGGTTATTATCGTAGTATTCTTGTTTTTGCAAAGCTGGCGTACCACGCTTATCCCGGTATTGGCCATACCTGTATCTATTATTGGAACATTCATCTTTTTTATCCCGCTGCATTTTACCATAAATACCCTTACGTTATTTGGTTTCGTACTGGCAATAGGTATTGTTGTGGACGACGCTATTGTAGTGGTTGAATCGGTACAGCATTATATGGATGAGCAGGGGATGTCGTCAAAAGAGGCTACTATTCATGCCATGAGGGATATATCAGCGCCGGTTATCGCCATCGCGCTGATCTTAGCCGCTGTATTCGTACCTGTTGGTTTTATACCTGGTATTGTGGGCCGGCTTTACCAGCAATTTGCAATTACCATTGCCATATCGGTACTTATATCAGCATTTGTGGCGCTCTCGTTAACCCCTGCGCTTTGTACGTTGATATTACGTCCGCGAAAGTTGACGAAAGAATCAAAAGGGCTCGATAAGTTCTTCTTTAAATTTAATGAGTGGTTTGGCCGCATAACCGGGAGATACCGCAACGGGGTTGATAAAAGCATAAAAAATTCAAAGTTTATCATTATTATACTTGTTTGTATTATTGCAGGCACAATAATTCTATTTAAAAATAAGCCTTCCGGATTTATCCCGCTGGAGGACGATGGCCGTATTTATGTTACTTATGATCTGCCCGAAGCGTCATCTACCCAACGGACAGTAGCCGTTTTACACCAGATGATGGCAGTGATGGACAGTATCCCCGGTATACTGCACTATGCAGCGTTAGGTGGATTGAATGCGGTGAGTTTTGCAAGTAAATCAAACAGCGCCACCATATTTGTGCAGTTAAAGCCATGGGACGACAGGACAAGTAAAGAAGAGCAGATAGGCGCTATTATTGCCAACATACAAAAGCGCCTCGGCCGGTTTAAAGAAGCAAGTGTAGTAGCTATACAGCCGCCTGCCATACCTGGCCTTGGCAGCACCGGCGGTTTTTCGTTTATTTTGGAAGAAAAGCAAGCTGGCGGGGATATTAAGACATTTGAGAAAGTGTTAAGGAACTTTATTGGCGAAGTAAATAAACGGCCCGAAATAGCAAAGGCATTTACATTTTTTACGGCAAGTACACCCGCATACCAGTTAACTATAGATCGTGAAAAGGCTAAGAAACTGGGAGTATCCATAAGCGATATTAATTACGCTTTACAAACCTATCTCGGCAGCAGCTATGTAAACGATTTGACGTTATACGGGCGAACGTTTCACGTTTTGGCACAGGCGGACACAAATTACAGAACCGCAATTCAAAACATAGGGCAGTATTTTGTACGGAACCAAGCTGGGGGGATGGTGCCGCTAAGTACGCTCACATCTTATAAATTGATAGAAAACGCCCCATTGATATCGCACTATAACCTGTTTAGGTCGGCTGAGATTGATGGTAGCTCGAAACCTGGCTATAGCAGCGGGGATGCATTGACCGCATTAAAGGATGTTGCAGATAAAACCCTACCGCAGGGTTTTGGCTA
>Ga0207014_1062_pt1 | contig 26077 bp, 16 predicted proteins | sample Alteio_BWMinCont_56_FD_153495 | JGI IMG/M metagenome (GOLD analysis project Ga0207014, IMG submission 153495) | Enriched cells from forest soil in Barre Woods Harvard Forest LTER site, Petersham, Massachusetts, United States -... | ecosystem: Environmental > Terrestrial > Soil > Temperate forest >...
ACTACCAGCGGGAGCGTTGGCATTCAGCACTCCCAAGAGCGGGTTGCTTCCGGGGCCGGGAATGAAAGTGGTGGCCTGGTTGTTCTCTTCCGTATGCCGCGCGTAGAGGTCGTAGCGAAGGCCTAGCTGCAACGTCAGCCGCTTCGTTGCCTTCCAGTCATCCTGGAAGTACGCCCCCATTTCTATGTTCCGCCAGTGACGGTAGTTGCTCGCCAAATTGGAATTGGGAATCGTGTTGCTCGCCACCAACGACTGTATCGTCGATGACTTACAGGGAGCCGAGCAGATCCCCGGATTGACGCCAGCCGTCATTCCGTAGGGAGCATCTGCGGCGAAAAAGATAGGGTCGCTAAAGTAGTAGGATGGGCGCGCGACATTGAACTGGCTGTTCTCAATGTTGCGGCGAACATCCACGCCAATTTTGAAGTTGTGGTTGCCATGACTGATCGAAACCATTTCTGCGTAGGTGTAGACGTTTTCTTTGAAAAACTGAGGATAGCCGCTATAGGAGCCGAATCCAGAAGACCCGTCATCAAAGCCGACGGCGGGAACTCCGCCCTGGGCAACGTTGAGCAGGGGGCTGGCATTCTGCGAGTAGCCGGCTCGGAATTCGTTAAGGATCTTCGGGGTTAGCGTATGGACGAAACTGAACTGTCCGTTAGGACTCCTGATGATCTCGGGATTGTAGAAGCCGCGGGCGCAAGCTGGATCACCGCAGGGACCGTAGTTGTCGGTGGTTCTCGCGTAGTTGAAGTTAGCGGAGAAGCGATTGGTCGTGCTGGGATCGTAGTCCAACTTTATAGAGAATTCCCTGCCGTTGAACAAGTTGCCGACGTTGCCGAAAGCTCCGGTCTGGGCTTTGGCTAGAGAAATGCCTGATACCTGAAACGGCATTGTCGACACACCGGTGCTTGCATCTCGTCCGATGAAGCCTGGACTGGCAGGCAACGCAGTGGTGCAGGTCGGCTGGCCGACGTAGTGGTAGGTCAAGGGAGTGGTGCTATCTACTCCCCGGACGCCGAGGATCGACTGCATGCGCGCCGCCATAATGCCAGCCTGCGCGGGCGATAATCCGAAGCCATTGACATAGCTGTAGGGACAGACGTAATCGGCGTATGAGGCCAAGCCGGTATCACCCGCAGTGAAACCGAAGTATTGATCCACCGTACTTATCGTGGCCCCTCCAGGGAGAGGCTGAAAGCTGTTGTACAGCAAATTGGCGACCGAATTCACTCCAGTGGCTGCATCCGCCTGGGCGACCGCGGTCCGCCACTGAGACGATTCGTTGGTTACGGTGCTGATGTTGCTGTAATTGAAGTGGCTGTTTTGGAGCGAACCGAAGAAGAACAGCTTGTCTTTTATGATCGGCCCTCCAAACGTTGCGCCGTATTGGTTCCAGTGCAGCGGCGGCTGGGGGGCGAGCGGCTGACCAGTTTGCCGCTGTACCGCGTTAAATTGATCGAAGAAATAATCGTTGGCATCCGCGGCATTGTTGCGAAGGTAATCCCAACCGCTGCCGTGGAACTGGTTCGTGCCCGACTTGGTCACCAGATTAACGGTGCTGCCGGCGCTGTTGCCGTATTCAGCCGACATGTTCAAGCCCAGTTGCTGAAACTCCTCAACCGTGTCCTGAATCGGGGTGTTCACGTTTCCACCGCTCAGGCCTTTGTTGGAGACGCCGTTGATCAGGAAGCCGTTGAAGTCTTCGCGCACGCCGTTCACTACGGTGTTATGACCACCTTCAAAATCGGTGCCCATTACGCTGACCGCGCCGGGCGCCATCTGCATGAGGTCAAAAACGTTGCGCCCGTTGACCGGGAGATTAGAGATTTGTTCGGAACCGATCGTCGCCGATAATTTTGGATCCTCGGTCTGGACCGCCTCTTGCTGCCCCGTAACCTCAACTACCTCGCGAGTCTGGCCGAGCACCAACTTGGCATCCACCTTGGCCGTTTCGCCCGCGTTCAGACTAACGCCCACATCGTTAAACGTCTTAAAGCCTTGAGCCTCGACCGTGATCTTGTAGCTGCCGATTGGAAGCTCCTTGGCGATGTACACGCCAGTCTGGTTGGTGGTAACTGAGACCGACAAACTGGTTGCCCGATTGGTGAGTGTCACCTTCGCGTTGGCTACAGCTGCTCCAGAGGGGTCGGTCACAGTACCAGTAAATTGACCGTTTTGAACCTGCGCCATCGAAGTCAGTGCAAACATCAGAATGCACAGCGAAATCAGGCAAACTCGCAGCTTAGTCATGGTCTCCCTCGGGCAACGTGAAGTAATGGTGTTGGAAGGCCTTAACTGCCGACAAAACGGCAGTAGAGCCATCAAAACACACACGTTTGTGAATCGTGCGGCATTGTGCGCCAGTGGGATGACGACTGTCAAGAAATGTTTGGTGTTTTCATCCTAATGTGACGGTCGACTGCTTTCTCTGGGTTGGTGCTCGCTTGCCAGCTAGATTCCGTCCTCATCCGACCCGGGCTCTTTTGCCAGCGCTTGATCGACGATATCTTTATTAGCATCAATAGCTTACATTGAAGCGAGAGCAGCACGGAGAGCACCAGAAATCGCGCTCGGCGGGTGGATGTTGGCTGGGACCATCGTTGAGTTTTCGATGGTGTTGATCAGAACTTTGCCTTAGTTCCTGAGACTCGGCATCTTCCCGGTTGCGGGCGGCGCTGGCTTTGGCTGGGGCGCGCTGACGATCCCCTTGCCCTCTTCGATAATCAGCTGACGATCAGCGGCCTGGAGGCCGATGCGGTCTACGATTCCCGACGGCCAATGAACCACAATGGATTCGACCTGACTCGCGGAGCCCAGGCCGAAGTGCAGCCGGGGATCACTGGCGGATTCAAAACTCGCATTGGCCCGGACTTCGGCAGACTGGGTCAGCCCTCCCGCTTTCAACTGCACTCGCGCTCCGAATCCGTCGTGGTTGGAGCGCACGCCCACGGTCTTGATCCGCAACCAATGCCCTTTCGGCCTGGTCGTGTTGCGAAGCAGCAACGGAGGACCATCCAGCACGCTGACCAGCAGGTCCTGCTGGCCGTCGTTGAAGAAATCCGCGGTGGCCGCACCCCGGCCCACATAGCGGCGAGACATGGCAGCGCCGGACCGGGTTCCGATCTCTTCAAACTTCCCATTCTTCAGATTGTGGAACAGGAGGGGTCGTTCAGCGTAGGCAACGCCAAATGAGTGCTGGTCAACCTGGGGGTTCACGTGGCCGTCCGCGACGAGGATGTCTTGCCAGCCGTCGTTGTCCAAGTCGAGGAACTTCACCCCATAACCAAGAAACGGGATGCTGACCGGACCAAAGTTTGAGGGCCCGGCTAGGTCCGTGAACTCTCCCGTGTGATCGTTGTGATACAGGTTGTTGGTGTCGTCGGAGAAGTTGGCCTTGGCAATGTCGGGCCATCCGTCGTTGTCGTAGTCGGCGGAGTCGATCCCCATGCCGGCCTGTTCCCGCCCGTCGCCGCTGTAGGCGACCCCGGCCTGTGCCCCGACCTCGGTGAATCCGCCCTTGCAGTCACCGTGATAGAGCATGCTGGGCGTGGAGTCATCGGCGACGTAGAGATCGAGACAGCCGTCGAGATCGTAGTCCAGCCACATTAGGCCGAGCCCGTAATATGAGCCGGGATCGATGTTGAGTTTTTCGGTCACGTCGGTGAAGGTGCCGTCGCCGTTATTGTGATAGAGGCGGTCGCGGGCGCCCTTGAGTCCGCGCGGACCGCAGGAAACCGCGATCCCGCGATACTGACAAAAAGGTCCCTGGCCAAACTCGGGCAGGTGGTTGAGGTCGAGATCCACATAGTTCGCGACGTACAGATCGAGATAGCCGTCGTTGTCATAATCCCCAAAGGCAGCGCTGGTGCCCCAACGGCCGAGGTTGCCCACGCCAGCTTTCGCAGTCACGTCGGTAAAAGTTCCATCCCCGTTGTTGCGGTAGAGCACCGCGCCATCGAGATACGTAATGTAGAGGTCTTCGTTGCCATCGTTATCGTAATCGCCCACGGCGACGCCGAATCCCCAGCCGCAATGGTTGATGCCGGATTTGGCCGTGACGTCGGTGAACGTGCCGTCGTGATTGTTGTGATAGAGCTTGCTGGGGTGGCACTTGCCCGCTTTCATGTCTTCGAGAGTGGAGCCATTCACCAGGAAGATGTCCATCCACCCGTCGTTGTCGTAGTCAAAGACGGCGATGCCGCCGCACATGGATTCCATGATGTACAGCTTTTCCGGCCCGCCGCAGGTGAGGTGAAAATCAATTCCGGCTGCGCGGGTCACGTCGGCAAAAGAGATGCCGGCTTTCGTTTGCGAACGCGAAGCCGTAAACGGAGCATGTTCGCGGGTTGAGGAAGTATGTTGCGGAAACGCGAAGTCTGGCAGCGAGAGGGCGCCGCCGACCAACACACAAACCAGCATCCAATTTAGGCCCGAGCGTGGCAGCATCATTGAACCGGCCCAGCCGCCATGCCACCCGTTACGGGCTGGGCTTTCTTCAGGGCGGAAAAAGTCTCGAACTCGCGCTGGGCTTCTTCTTTGTTTCCCAACTTGTCCAGAGCGCGTGCCAGTTGGTAGTGCGGACTGGGATTCGACGGCTTCAATTCAATGGCACGACGCAATGGGGGCACTGCAGTTTCCGCGTCGCCCTGCAGAAGAAGGGCTTTACCCAAGTCGTAGGATGCGTCGGAGTTCTGTGGATCAATTTCTGTGGCTTTCTTCAAATGAGCGATGGCGGATTTCCATTCGCCGGCTTCGACCTGGCAGTGTCCGAGTTGATACAGCACTGTGGGATTATTTGTCGAACGCAGCAGTTCCTTCTCGTATTCCGCGATGGCTTCGTCGTTGCGGCCGAGACTCGCATAGGCGAAGGCGAGATGGTAGTGGCCCAGCGGAAGGTTAGGATCAAGGCGCAGAGCGGTCTGAAACTGCTCGACAGCCTGCAGGCTGCGATTCGTATTCTGATAGGCGCGTCCCAGCAGCACGTGAGCCAGTGCCGCCTTAGGATCGATCTTGATGGCCTTTTCCAAGTCGTTCGCGGCGTCGGAATATTGATCGTCGGAGAGCAGTACCAGGGCCAAATCGAAATGAACGTCGTATTGCGAAGGGTCCAGACTCTCGGCTCTCTGCAACTGCGAGACTGCAAGGTAATTTCGATGCCGCTTGAAGTAGACGAGTCCGAGCCAGTGCGGAAGATCGGCATCTTTGGGCCACTGGGCCACCGCCGCCTGACCGATTGCTTCCGCCTCCCCTAGGCGGCCTACCTGAAGATAGCTCAGCAATAACCCGCGGTTTGCTTCCTTGCTATCTGGGGCAAGCTGCCGCGCCTGCTCGAAAGCGTGTGCTGCGCGGGTGAAATCCCCAACGTCAATCGCATTCTGACCTTCGCGAATCAGCGGCGGCAATCGCTGGTCCTGCGACATAGCGACGGCTCTGAGAACCAGCAATAATGCGAGTACGGTAGCGAGTCGAAGAAAGCTCTCGCCCAGAGAGAGACCTGATCTCAAGCTGCACGCACGTGACCCGGCAAAGCGCAAACGGCCTCTCCCCAACATTTTTCCCATCGACATGCTAACAAACAGGTTGCAACGAGTTTGGAAAGATAATACCGTTGCTGCCTGAGAATCGACCGGGAGGTTCGCGTATGTCTATATATCCGCTTCTTGGACAATTTCTGCGTCGGTCACTCGCGATTCTTGCCGCCACTACTGTCGTTTCCGCCCAGCAGGCACAGCCATCCACGACGCCAGTGCCAGCTCCAACGATCCGCGTCACTACTCACATGGTGCTGGTTGATGTGGTGGTGACTGACAAACAGGGTAACGCAATCACTGGTCTCCATCCCGACGATTTCATAGTGGAAGAAAACAGCAAGGCCCAGAAAATCTCCAGTCTAACGACTCCGGCCGATAATGCTCCGGCGGCAGTTCCGGAACTGCCGCCCGGCATCTACTCGAATCGGCCGCAGTATCGTTCTCCCGGTGCACCGATCACGATAATGTTGCTGGACGCGCTGAACACTCCATTTACCGACCAAGCCTACGCCCGTCGTCAAATGCTGGCTTTCGTAAAGGAGCAGTTCAAACCCAGCGACCGCATGGCCGTCTTCACATTGACCGGGTCGCTGAATGTGTTGGGGGATCTGACCGACGACCCGCAAGTTCTGTACGCGGCCTTACAGCGCTACAAGCCGCAAACTCAGCTGCTCGCCAATTCCGGGTCGGCACCGGCGAGCACCCCCGCGAATGATCCCACCACGAACTCGACACCTGCCAGCATTGACGCTAGCACCGCTCCCGTGCACGACAACGCGGGAGCTGACGCTTTGCGCAGCGGGACTTCCGCAGCCATCGTCACCGCGCAGGCGGCACTTGTGGCCTTCGAAACTGCGCAAGTAGCTTATGCGAACGAACAGCGTGCGGTGCAGACTTTGGCCGCACTGCAAAGCCTCGCGCGAATTCTTGGTGGCCTGCCGGGGCGAAAGAATCTTATCTGGGTGACAGGCGATCTTCCCTTCTCTTTTATTCCGGAAGACCGGGTCATGACCGAAGCCGAGTTGATGGAGGATTTGCCCAGCAAGGACCAGCGCAACGTGGTAGATCGTTCAGCGGGCAACTTCGCAGCGACGTTCCGTCAATCGCATGCGGAGGAAATCCGGGAGGTCGCGTCACGACTGGCGAGCGCGCAAGTCGCGGTTTACCCGGTCGACGCTCGAGGGTTATCGATTTCGTCCGACATCGACGCACAGGAAACGATGCGGGAGATGGCCCGTGAAACCGGCGGCCGCGCCTTTGTGAATCAGAACGAAATCAAGGTCGGAGTACGGCGCGCCTTTGACGATGAGTCTGCGGCCTACACCCTCGGCTACTATCCGGAAAACAAGAAATACGACGGCAAGTATCGGTCGATCAAAGTCAAAGTAAAGCGGGACGGAATCGAAATCCACAACCGCCGCGGCTATTACGCTATCGATCCTACTCAGGTGAAAGGGTACAACGCGAAGCGAGAGGTCGAGTCAGCTCAGGGCGACGTCGTCCCCTCGACCCTGGTTTCTTTCATGGCACAGGTCAAACTACCCTCGGCAAATTCCGATCATAGCAAAATCGGCGTGATCTTCCTGGTGGACGCTAGCACGCTCTCCGCCGAAGACGTACCCGGCGGTAAACGCTTAAACGTGGATTTCTATGCGAACATCTATACCGGCGGCAAGAGCGTTGCGAGTGGCGGAAAGAAGATCGACCAGGTCTTCGACGCGAACACTTATCAGCAGATCGTGCAGCACGGCCTTGCAACACAGCTCGATTTGGAGCCACAGCGGGGTCAGTTGCGCCTTGCCGTGCAAGACGCCCGCACCGGCTTGGTGGGGACGATCAATGCCGTTTCGCCCTAGTCCGCAGTTTTCGCAAAATGTTTGCGAATGCCGCGCAGTGCGGCGGATGTATGTCAGGCCATCCTTGCTATCACGATTTTGCGGCTACCGAAGAACTTTCGCCCGTTCCCTTGCTGCTTCCGAGCTGCGTCCCAGGTGCTCGTAGACCTCAGCCAACATGGAATGCAGCGCGGAGAATCCGGGCAGGCGCCCCGATGCGATTTCCAGATGCACCGCAGAGGTCTTGAAGTCGCCCGTCTTCATCAGGCTGAGACCCATCGCATAGTGTGCCCAAGCGGAATCAGGCTGCAGTTCGATCGCTTTGTGCAGGTATCCAACGGCCTCTGCATATTGCTGCTGCTGAATTAACGCAGTGCCCATTCCATACTGTGCAAGGTAGCTGGTGGGTTGCGCAGCAAGCATCTGGCGCAGCACGGGGATCGCCTTCTCCGGCTTGCCATCGTCCACTTCAAGAACTGCCGCGAGAGTTTTGTTGACGACAGCGATTACTTCTTTCGGATCGGTTCCCTCGGTTGCGGCGTTTATTCCCGCGCCCGCTTTCTGCAGTCCCACATATCCCAGGGAAGCCAGTTTCTGCATTTCTTCTGAGGTCAGCCCCGAGGTCAGTCCTGATCCGCTTGATTTGCCGGGTTCGTTCCCGAGATGGCTGTCGAGGGCTTGCAGTTGCGAAGCCATCGTCTCCAGTGTGGCCTTTGCACTCTGCGCCAGGTTGCGAGTCGCATTGGGATCGGCGGACAAGTCGTACAGTTCCGGCTTCGGCGCTCGGATGTAGAGATATTTTCCCACGCGCCACGACTCAAGCACGCTGCACCCGAAGCCCTGCTGCGGAAGTTCGCTGCGCGAGTAGGCCGGTTGGTCAGTCTGGGAACTGGCTTGCGCGATTCGCATCAGCGACTGCCCTTGCATCTGTGCGGGGACGGCGATGCCAGCTTCCGCTAACAGGGTGGGCGCAATATCCAGAAGGCGTGCGCGATTCTTAATCTGTTGCCCAATCTGCTTCCCAGCCGTCGGGTTCTTCGGAAGCTTCAGCACAAGCGGCACATGGATGGTTTCGTCGTAAAGGAAAATGCCGTGGGTATCCTCTCCGTGCGCGCCTAGACTCTCTCCGTGAGACGACGCAATTAGGATGACAGTGTCGTTGTAGAGCGACTGGCCACGCAGAAAAGTGATCAGCTTTCCGGCTGCGGCATCCGAAGCCGCGACCGCGCGATCGTACGAAGAGGCGTACGGGGCGTGTGAGTCCTGGAGATGTACCCAAAGAAAGAAGGGACGATGTTTGTCGCCGGCGAGCCAGTGCGTGGCTCGCGCAACCACTTCATCGCCATGGCGTTCCACGGACTGGAAGCGGCTTTCGCCACGCCGCGCTGCGTGGAAGCCGGCATCATAAATGTCGAAGCCGCGGTCGTATCCTTGGAAGGGGCCGTTCCGCGGATCCAGCAGAATCGTCGCCACAAACGCGGCGGTGCGATATCCGCCTGTATGAAGCAGGTCCGGCAAGTACGGGAGCGTGGTCGAGAGGGGAACACTGAATTCGCTTGCCCGATGGGTCTGGGGATAGGCGCCGGTAAGGATGGTCGCGGTAGAAACGACGGTGACGGGCGCTTGCGCGTAGGCCTGAGTAAAGATCATTCCCTGATGCGCAATCGCATCCAGACTCGGAGTCAGGCCGCTGCGCGCGCCCAGAAATCCCATGCGGTCAGCGCGCGTAGAATCAAGCGTAATCAGAACGATGTTCGGCTTGGACGCGGTCGTCTTCCCCTGAGCCAGGGAATCGACCGGAAAAACAACCAGGGTTAGAATGCCAAGAAAGAACCACGAGCCCAAATGCCGCAGCATGGATAGAAGTCTAACAACCTTCCGAAAACGTGTCACAATCGGAACGAGGACCTCTGAGGATTGACTCTCTGAAGAAAATATCCTGGGTACTGTGCGCTTCCCTGCTTCTGATCGCAGTGGCGATGCTGCCTTCCTGCCGCTCCGCCCGGGCAAAATCGTATGGCGACCAGCGCCTGATCATTCTCGGCATCGACGGCATGGATCTGCAACTCCTGCACCGCTTCATACGCGAAGGCAAGATGCCCAACTTCTCAAAACTCGAGGCTCAGGGAGATTTTCGGCCACTCACAACCAGCATTCCGCCGCAGAGTCCGGTGGCGTGGTCCAACCTTATTACGGGGATGAATGCGGGCGGTCACGGGATTTTCGATTTCATTCATCGCGACCCCAAGACCTTGGCACTTTATTTCTCAGCCTCGCGAGTCGAGGGACCGAAGCACGCGATCCACCTTGGCAGCTGGGCGATTCCTCTCGGCGGCGGCAGCGCCGAACAACTGCGAAAGGGCGCGGCGTTCTGGCAGATTCTCGATCAGCACGGCATCCCCAACACAATTTTTCGGATTCCATCGAATTTCCCTCCTGTCTCCGCCAAGGGGAAGACTCTCTCAGGTATGGGCACTCCCGATCTGCGCGGAACTTACGGCACATTTTCTTTTTACACCGATGACCCGACGGCTGCGGCCGGGGCGGTCGAAGGAGGACAAGTCATCCCCGTGCAGGTGGAGAACTCGCGCGTGACGGCTAACCTGATCGGACCCGACAATTCGTTTCGAAACGGTTCGCCCGCCACCACGGAACCTTTCTCGGTTGCGATCGATCCGCTGGAGTCGGTGGCCAAAATCGCAGTGCAAGGCCATGAATTTGTGTTGCGGGAGGGCGAGTGGAGCGAATGGGTGCGCGTCGAGTTCCAGCTGATTCCTTTCTTCGGCAATGTGAAAGGGATGTGCCGCTTCTATCTCAAACAGGCGCATCCCCGTTTTCAGTTGTACGTCTCGCCGATCAACGTCGACCCGGCGGATCCCGCGCTGCCAATTTCGACTCCGTCCAGCTATTCGCGCTTCCTCACCGATGAAGCCGGAGAGTTTCACACCCAGGGAATCGCCGAAGATACAAAAGCCCTGTCCGATGGCGTGCTCGACGATAACGAGTATCTGCAGCAGGCTCGAACGGTCCTCGCAGAGCATCGCCGGATTTTCGACGCCGAGTTTCCCAAGTTCAATCAGGGATTGTTCTTTTTTTATTTCTCCAGCCTCGACCTGAACTCGCATATGTTCTGGCGGCTGATGGACCCCCAGCATCCCGAATACGATGCCGCGCTTGCGGCCCAGAACGGTTCGGCGATCGCGGATTTTTATCAGCAGATGGATCAGGTATTGGGGGAGGTGCTGCCCCGGCTCGACGACCACACCACTCTGCTGGTTCTTTCCGACCACGGATTTGCTCCCTACTACCACTCTTTCAATCTGAACACCTGGTTGCTGAACAACGGATACATCAAGATGAAGAACGGGGCGAGCTCCAATTCGAGCGAGCCATTTGCGAACGTCGATTGGACTCAGACGCGGGCCTACGGTCTTGGATTGAACGGCCTGTACATCAACTTGCGGGGCCGCGAGAGCAACGGAATCGTCGAGCCGGGAACTTCGGCTGACAGTTTAATGGCGGAGATTCGGGGGAAGCTGCTTGCGGTGCAGGATCCGAAAACGAAGCAGTCTGTGATCACCCGCGTGGACCTCGCCGGCGAAGCGTATCAAGGGCCGTATGCGCGAGAAGGGCCTGACATGCTGGTCGGATACAACCGCGGCTATCGGGCGGGATGGCAGACAATTCTGGGCGCGTTCCCAGCTGACGAACTCGAGGACAACTCCAATCCATGGAGTGGAGACCACTGCATGGACTACACCTTGGTCCCGGGAGTTTTGCTCAGCAACCGGAAAATTTCGGCCAACACTCCCGCTTTGACAGACATCGCTCCGACGATTCTCGCAGAGTTTGGAATCGCCAAGGCAAAGGGTATGATTGGACAATCCGTGTTTCGCCCCGGCCACGTGACCCACTGAGCTTCTGCTGGCAACGAGGAGATGGATGTTCGGCTCGCATAAGGTAAAGCTCGAAGGCGAACTGCTCGATAAAGTGAAGCAGTGCGCGGAGGCGTGCGGCTACGCGTCGGTCGACGAATTCGTGGTGCACGCTCTCGAGAAAGAAGTGAATAAGGTGCTGCCTCCCAGCGAAGGCGGCTCTACGTCGAAGGAAATCATAAAGAAGCGGTTGCAGGGGCTGGGATACATCGAGTAGCGTGGCCTCACCGCTTTCCGCGCCTATGGGCTCTCTTGGAGTCAACGTCCCAGCCGCAATTGTTTTCGGGATTTCACTGTTCATCGGTCTGGTGATGGTGATCGTGTTTCGCCATACCTCCGATCAGAAGGCAATCCACGTCGCCAAGGATCGCCTCAAAGCTCACCTGCTGGCGCTCCGGCTTTTTCAGGATCAGATTCCAGTAGTCATGCGTTCGTATGGTCGCATTGTACTGGCGACGGGACACTATCTTCGGCTGGCGTTCAAGCCGCTGCTGTTTGTGATTGTGCCGATGACGTTTCTGATTGTGCAGCTCGATCGATACCTTGGCTCTGTGCCGCTCGAGGTCGGGCAGTCATTCCTGGTAAAGGCGAGGATGGCTGATGCCAACGCCTTGAATGACGCGTTTCTCCAGCTGCCTGATGGGCTCGCGACTACTGCCCCCGCGGTGCACGTTCCTTCGGAAAATGAAGTTGCGTGGAGGATGGTTGCTGCAAGGGCGGGAGACTACATCGTCAACATTCAAGTCTCTGACCAGACTTTCGCGAAGAGACTCGTCGTCGGCTCTGGCTTGTCGCGCTTGTCGTCGGTCCGTCTGCGCGGGCAATTCTGGAAGCGTATTTTCGTCTCTGGAGAACCTGCGCTGCCTGACAACAATTTCATCGAGGCCATCGAAGTACAGTATCCGGCCCGGAACATCACGTTCGCTTGGATCGAATGGAATTGGATTTGGCTATTCTTTGTTCTCTCGCTGGCGGCAGGTTTTCTTTTCAAGAGTATTCTTGGAATTGAAATATGAAGTGGCGCGGAACAACCCGGGCTGAGCGCAGGCGGCTTCTCGCGCTGGCCGTCCTCGGAGTCTTATTGCTGAGCCCGTTGCGTGCCCACGCCTATGCCGGGCCGGGCGCGGGATTCGCCGTCCTCTCATCTTTCTGGACGCTTTTCGTTGCCTTCCTCTATTCCATATACGCTTTTGTGGTCTGGCCCTTTCGGCAGTTGTTTCGCCTGTTGCGGCGGCGCAAGGCTTACGGAAAAGCGCAGATCACACGCGCGGTAATTCTCGGCTTCGACGGCATGGACCCGGAATTGACCGAACGATTCATCGCCGAAGGCCGGCTGCCGAATCTCGCCAAGCTCCGCGGGCAAGGCACATTCCGGAAATTGCGTACGACCTACCCCGCGATTTCTCCCGTCGCATGGTCAACCTTCATGACCGGAGTGAACCCCGGCAAGCACAACATCTACGACTTTCTCGCACGGGACCTCAGCAACTATCTTCCCTACCTTTCCTCGGCGGAGATCAAAGGGCCGAAGCGCAGCTGGAAGATTGGCAGGTACACCATCCCGCTCGGCAGTCCCAGAATCAAAGGCATGCGCCGCGGAATACCTTTCTGGCATTGGCTGGGCGAGGCCGGGATTTTCTGCTCCGTGATTCGCGTGCCGGTGACTTTTCCGCCGGAGAAATTTCCCGGAGTTCTGCTTTCCGGTATGTGTGTCCCAGACCTGAAGGGCAGCCAGGGAACTTTCTGCTTATGCACGACTCGCGCCAGCGGCGACAAATTTCGCGAAGGCGGGGTTCGTGTTCCGATCGAGCGCACCGGCTCGCGGTGCAGTTCCTACGTCCCCGGCCCGGAAGATCCACTGAGTGGCGGTGCAGGAGCCGAACTGCGAGTAAATTTTGAGATTCATCCCGACAAAAGCGGGAATCAAGCCCGCTTCACGGTGGACTCCCAGAGCTTTGCATTAAAAGTCGGCGATTACTCGGAGTGGATTCCCGTAAAGTTCAAAGCCGGCATGGGCTTCAGTGCGCACGGCATCTGCCGCTTTTACCTCAAGGAACTTTCGCCCGAGGTCGAGGTCTACGTGACGCCGGTGAACATCGATCCCGGCAGGCCAGATCTACCGATCTCGCATCCGGTGACGTACTCCATCTACCTGGCAAAACTGTTTGGGCCTTATGCAACTCTGGGACTGGCGGAAGACACCTGGGCCTTGAACGAGCACGTGCTGGACGATGACGCTTTCCTGGCGCAGTGTTACGCCAATCATGACGATCGCGAGCGCATGCTGTTCGACGCCCTGGAAAAAACCCAGCAGGGCCTTTGCGCCTGTGTGTTCGACACCACGGACCGCGTGCAGCACATGTTCTGGCGCTATCTCGACGAGGATCATCCCGCCGCCCGCGATGTGCCTCGCGACCAGCGACCCAGCGTCATCCAGGATCTCTACGTCCGCATGGACGAACTGATCGGCCGCGTCATGAAGCAAATTGACGACAAGACGCTGCTGATGATCGTCTCCGACCACGGCTTCAAGTCGTTTAATCGCTGCTTCAATCTGAACGCGTGGCTGCACCAGAATGGATATCTCGCGCTGAAGACCGGAAAAACCGAGAGCGGCGACTGGTTCGACGACGTAGATTGGTCGCGCACTCGCGCTTACACCATGGGCCTGAATGGCCTCTACCTGAACCTGAAAGGCCGCGAGCGCCAAGGCGTGATTGAGCCCGGCGCCGACGCCGACGCTTTGAAGGAGGAGTTGCGGCGAAAACTCGACGGACTCGTCGACCCTGCGTCTGGCCGCGTCGGCATCACCGGTGTGTTCGATTGCGACTCCGTGTATGCCGGTCCATACGTGGATAATGCACCCGATCTGATTGTCGGCTACGGCGACGGCTTCCGTGCCTCGTGGGATTCGGTGATGGGCAAGGTCACCAGCCAGATTTTCGAGGACAACCTGAAGGCGTGGAGCGGCGACCATTGCATTGACCCACGGCTGGTTCCCGGAGTTCTGTTCTGCAATCGCAAGATCAGCGATGAGAAGCCCGCCATCGTCGACGTCGCTCCCACGGTTCTGAAATTATTTGGATTGCCGCTACCGGGGCATCTGGATGGCAAACCCTGGACGGTCGGCGCGTCCGTCGTGGCGTCCGTCGGAACACCGACCGCGCCAGTTGCTATAGTCGAATCGTGATCACGATCGTTTCAGGCTTACCGCGCTCCGGCACATCGCTGATGATGCAAATGCTGGCTGCTGGCGGCATGCCTCTTCTCACCGATCTCGAACGCAAGCCGGACATCGACAATCCCCGCGGTTATTGCGAATGGGAACCGATCAAACTCCTACCCAAGGAACCGACTCGCATCGACGAGGCCGAAGGAAAGGCTGTGAAAGTTATTTCTCAGCTTCTTCTTGCGCTTCCCGAAGGCAGGAGTTACAAGCTGATTTTCATGGAGCGCCCGTTGCCCGAAGTTCTCGCCTCGCAAGATGAAATGCTCAAGCGCCGCGGAGCGATCGAGTCGGTCGATCACGGGCTGCTGACTTCGGCCTTCCGCGATCACATGCGAGAAGTCGTCGCTTTTCTCGAGCGGAGAGAAGACATCCCGGTTTGTCGTATCGGATACCGAAAGGTGCTGGCGGACTCATCCGGCTCTGCAAAGGCGGTCCGCGATTTCCTCGGTCTCAACTTAAATGTGGAAGCGATGGCCCGTGAGGTGGATCCGTCTCTCTACCGCAACCGGCGCTTCTGAGCCGTGGTACGTGACGGAATGAACGTTACTCTCCGGCAACAAGGAAAATGGTCCGGGTGGCAGGAGTTGAACCTGCGTGGACATGTGCCCAAGACATGTGGGTGGCCGCTACCCTACACCCGGATCTGGTGGCTCGGCACGGAATTGAACCGTATCCACTGGCTTTTCAGACCAGCACTCTGCCGTCGAGTTCCCGAGCCAGATCCTTCGCCGCAAAATGCGCGGCTCAGGATTTCGCCAGCGAGCTCCCTTAGCGAAGCTCAGGGTCAGGCCCGCTAAACGGCGCAACTTTGGTGGACGGTGCGAGAATTGAACTCGCATTTCACGGTTGCAGGCCGTGAGTAATGCCTTTATACGAACCGCCCATTTGGGGCGAGATGAGAGAATCGAACTCTCGTGACTGGAGCCACAATCCAGCGCCTAAGCCATTCGGCCAATCCCGCCATCGAATCTGGAGCTGCTGGCTGGATTCCCACCAGCATGGACCTGCTTACAAGGCAGGTGCCTTTGTATGTCGGCCACAGCAGCACACTTTGGAGCTGGCACGCAGCCTCGAACTGCGGTCTGGCGCTTACCGTGCGCCTGCTCTTCCCGTTGAGCTATACCAGCGGAGCTGGCGCGGCGATTCGAACGCCGATCACGGACTTACGAGGCCCGAGCTCTTCCCACTGAGCTACACCAGCAGATAATTCCTTTTCGCAATCTGGAGGCGGTGGGGAGAATTGCACTCCCGATGATCTGCTCTGCAGGCAGATGCCTTGCTGTCTTGGCTACACCGCCTCGAACATACTCACTAACTTGGAGCGGAAGGCGGGACTCGAACCCGCGATTTCGACGTTGGCAACGTCGGGTCTTAGCCACTAGACGACTTCCGCCCTCACAAAAATCATGGAGCGGGCGGCGAGAGTTGAACTCGCGTCATCGGGTTGGAGGCTCGAGGCACCAGCCGCTATACCACGCCCGCTCTTGGCGGGAGATGAAGGACTCGAACCCTCGTAACTGGATCTGGAGGCCAGTGTCCTAGCCGCTGGACGAATCTCCCGCAAATTTATGGCGGAGCTAACGGGAATTGAACCCGTCCCTGCTGATAGACGGTCAGCCATCCTGCCGATAGACCATAGCTCCGGCTCCCTCCCGTGGACTTGAACCACGATTTCCGCGTTCAGAGCGCGGCGCCCTGCCATTGGACGAAGAGGGAATTTTCAAATTGTCAAAGAACTGGCTGCCGGGGAGCGATTCGAACGCCCGTACCCGGATTCAAAATCCAGGGTCCTGCCACTAGACGACCCGGCATCAAGCTCTCAGCGCGATCGCTTTCATGCATCGCATGCACAATACAGCCGAATCATCAACGTTGTGGCCCAGCCTCCTGCGATCCGTTCGCGCACGATCTGCCAATTCGCGATGATCCCCGCCGCGATCGCAGTAGAGTTCCGATGCCAGCTCGATCTCAAAACCTTCGACTTCAATCGTTTGTGTACTCATAACTTTGGTAGCAGCGAGGAGAATCGAACTCCCATCGCAGCCTTGAAAGGGCCGCATCCTGGCCGTTAGAAGACGCTGCCTCCTATCTGCGCACCGGCAAAATGCGCCAAAAAAGCAAAAGCCCCCGATTTGTATCGGAGGCTCAGAAAAACTACCCGCTATGGATCGCCCCCGTTACATGAACGTACCTTCTCCCGCGCCTTGCCACGCAAAGGTGGCCGGCATCGGGTAGCAATCGGTATGGGGTGTGCGGATCATTATGTCTAACTCTGTGTGTAACTCAGTTTTCACTCTGACATTAAATCGCGAATTCGTCAACACCCGAAAGTGGGGGATGAACGTGAGTCCGCTGCATGCTACGCATTCCACTTCGCTTAAGAACTGTTTTCGCGCAACAAATCTTCCAGCAATCGGCGAAAGACGCGCGCCGTTGTTTGCCAGTCCCCGTGCATGGCCTTTGCGCCCGCGCCTCCGTAACCTGAGTTGGGCCTCGGCCGCAAACGGATAAAAGGCGGCAGACCGTAGCGCATCGCGAGGCTGTTCGCCCAAAGGCGCGCCGTGCGTCCGTTTCCGTTGGCGAAGGGATGAATTCGCACCCACTCGGCATGCACCCAGGCACAGAGGTCGACAACGGCGGCCAGTTGGTCGGTATCCGGTTCCTCGCCTGCGGGGAGCAACGCGTCCATCTGCGCGACCAGAGTCTGGAGTTTCGCTTCAAAACGTTCTAGCTCGCTCGCAACCTTCGCGGAAGCCACGCCATAATTCGTGCCAATTCTTGTCTGGAGATTTTCGAGCCCAGGCTCGCCGCGGAACGCGCCCACAAATCGCGAGTCGGGCACATCAAGCCCCTGCATGACGAGGGTGTGCCAATGCGTGACTGCGTTCAGTGTAGGCTTTTCGCGCGCTTGCGAGGCCTGGGCGATTTCCTCCAGGACGCGCGCAAGATTCTGCCGCAACCGAGGACTGTCCTCATCCCAGTCAGCCACCTAGAATCTCTCGAATCTTGCTTTGCACCGGCCCCGCTGGTTTGAGTTGCCCTTTGACGAGTTGCCCTTTGACGAACTGGCCTTCGACAAGTTCGCCCTCAAGCGGGTCGTCGAGAGTCGCCTCCGCCTCGACGAAAGCGGCGATGGCGCGCCGGAACCCAGGATCCTGCTTGCGATACGCTCGAAGGTCGGCCAGCGTCCCTTCCAGTTCGCGTTCCTTCTGACCCCGCCGGCTGAGATAGACTTTGATTGCCTCATTCAAGAGCTGATTAATGGGACGCCCTTCGACCTTGCTGAGGTTCCGCAGCGCAGTCCGTTCTCGAGAATCGATTCTCAGGGTGAATGGAATTCGGGCCATGGCTGTATCTTATGCCCGGGATAATGTGATGTCAATATTAGATTTTGACACCACCTAAGCAATTCCAAGACCCCCCATATAGTATTGATATATAGGCACCTAGCAATAAACTGGTGGGCGGGCCGGGAGTCGAACCGGATCTGCAGCTTCGGACGCTGCCGTGTTGTTCCGTTACACTACCCGCCCGTGCGCTACCCAGGCCTGGAGCTCGCGCCGGGAATCCAACCCGGACTTCTTCCTTAGGACGGAAGCGTCATCATGCGTTAGACCACGCGAGCCTGACTTTGCCGAAACGAGTGTGGAGGGGATGCAGAGAATTGAACTCTGATCTCAAGGTTCGTAGCCTTGCGCCCTCATCCGTTGGACCACATCCCCACATTGGAGGCGGCAGAGAGATTTGAACTCTCATAATCCGAGGTAGAAGCTCGGGGCATTGATCCGTTATGCTATGCCGCCTCTTTGTAACGTAACTCTGGTGCGGGATGTGGGAATCGAACCCACTTCGTCTCGCTTAAAAGGCGAGTGCATATCCTTATCTGCCAATCCCGCGAATCTAATCCCCGCAAAGTCCCCCGCAAAATCTGGTGGGTGACGCTGGAATCGAATCAGCCTGGTCTCGCTTAAGAGGCGAGTGCATCAACCATATCTGCCAGTCACCCATCTTCAACATCAACAATGCTCAACAACAAAGTGGTGCAGGATGTTGGAATCGAACCAACGCCTCGCGGTTATCGACCGCGGGCTCGACCTTCGAGCTAATCCTGCCCGTTCGCAAGCTTGCCCGTTCGCAAGCTATGGTGCGCCGTTCGGGAGTTGAACCCGCATCTGTTGGGTGTAGGCCAACTGTTCTGGTCCGTTGAACTACCGGCGCGAAAAATTGGTAGAGGGTACAGGAGTCGAACCTGTCTGGCCGCGCTAATCTGGCGCCGAAGTGGGTATAAGCCACTCCACCCCACCACGCGAAAAGCGCGCGCGGCGGGGACCCCGTTCGCCCCTCCCGGAGGCCCCTCCATTGGTGGCTCGCGATGGATTCGAACCATCCGCGACGGCTTTATGAGAGCCGCGTTCTTCCTACTGAACTAGCGAGCCGTGTCTTGCCTCGAAATTTGGCTGGCCGGGCAGGATTCGAACCTGCGCATGCCGTGAGTAACAGTCACGTGCCTTTCCAACTTGGCTACCGGCCAAAAAGCCGAAGGCCCCGATTTTTAGTCGGGGCCTTCGAGAAATGTCTGAATTTAGAAACTGAAAATGGTCAGACCAATCCCGAGGGCCCAGCGCGATTGACGCGCCGTCTCATCATGGATTTGGTCTGTATCGTCATTTTCGAAATTGAGTATAACATGCTTTCACGACTAACTAACCTACGGACACGATCAGAGCGACCGTTTTGACGCGGAAATAGTTTGCAGCAAATAGTCGTCCGCTCCATCGTCTTTCAGGCGCTTTTGTGTGACGGCGGTCAACTTGAAGTCCACGCCGAATTTCTGAACAAGGGTCGTCATCCGCTTGTTCGTAATCGAACCTTTGAGCCCGGTCTCGACCTCGGCGACGGAGAACGGTGCTGCCTTGCCTTTTTCCGCCTCTTTGGCGGGCTCGGCTGCGCGCCAGTTTGCCTCCGCCTTCGAGATCAGCCGCATTTGAAGCATGTCTTGGAGGGCTGATTGAGACTTGATGGAACCGGGCTGCCGGGCCGCCTTGCGAAACCAAGTCGCAGCTTCGTGGGGTTTCCGTGGGATGCCTGTTTCCCCGTCTCCATCGCGATACATAACCGCTAATCCGTATTCCGCCGCAGCATTGCCGTGGTCGGCAGATTTTTGCAACCATTCCAGTCCAATCTTTGGATTCTTAGGAATGTTCTGTTCGCCACCTTTCAGATACATGTATGACAGAACCTGTTGCGCTGCAGGATGGTCCAGCTTGGCGGCTCTCTCCAACCACTCCACTCCTTGCTTAGAGTCTTGGGGCACGCCTTTGCCGCTGAGAAGCGCCTGAGCCAGTTGGTATTGGGCTTCGGCATCTCCGGCCTTGGCTTGCTTGCGGAGGCTGGCGATATCCGGAGCTTGCGCCGCCAAGTGCGCGCCTGCCGCGATGACAGACACAAAGACGATGCGAATCAGAACGACACGAATCAGGGACCAGCGAAAATTCATCGGCAAAGCGGCCTTTGAGGCCACTGGACGCCGATGTTAGTTCTGCCGATACCCGAAGTCAATCAGAAGCCTTGAGTCCACTCGTGACCTCCTAGGCTCCCGCCGCGCAGGACTGCGCTGGCATCACGGTTTCGTGCTACTCTAGGCCTTTCCCGGGCGGCGCCACAGCGCGCTGCGAGGGTGCTGCCCCGCGTGACCAATGAAATACTGCCCTGCATGTCACAAGACGTATCCGGGCGAATACAACGTGTGTCCGGCGGATCAGACTGGCCTGCAAAACACACACGAATTTCAGCCCGGGATGATCATTCGCAATAAATATCAGATCCTGGATCGAATCGGCATAGGTGGCATGGGCATTGTCTACCGCGCCCGGCATCTCACCTTCAACGAGGTGTGCGCCATCAAGATCGTCAGCGACGCCATTGCCGGCGACGCAAACTTCCTGCAACGCTTCCAAACCGAAGCCGTGGTTACCCGAAAACTCCGGCATCCCAACGCCGTTCGCGTCGACGACTTCGACTACACCGACGACGGCCGCCCCTTCATTGTCATGGAATTGGTGGAGGGCAAAAGCATCGGCGAGATTCTCCAGGAGCAAGGACCATTTCGTGTTCCGCGGGCAGTTCGTATTGCGACGCAGGTGGCACGGGCGCTGGGGGTCGCGCATAAGCTCGGTGTGGTGCATCGGGATATCAAGCCCGGCAATATCCTTCTCACGACCGACGAGCAGGGCCAGGAAATCGCCAAGGTCCTCGATTTCGGGATCGCGAAACTGCGTGAAGTCGCCGGTGAAGCCCAATCAGGAATGACGATGACAGGCATGGTGGTGGGCACGCCACTCTACATGTCCCCGGAACAGTTCATGGGAAAAAAGGCCGCAGGCGAAATTGATGGCCGGACGGATATTTATTCGCTGGGGGTTGTGCTTTATCAGATGGTAACGGCGCAACTGCCCTTTGAGGGCGACACGCCATATTCCTTGATGCTGCAGCACATCCAGGGAACGGTGCGGCCGCCGCATGAACTTGTCCCGGAGTTACACATTCCGGAGTCGCTCTCGCAAGTAATTCTGAAAGCAATCGACAAATCGCGAGACCTACGATTTCAGACGGCGGAAGAATTGATCGCTGCGTTGGATCAAGTAACTGGAGATCGAGTCACAGACGATTGGGTAACGACCGGGCAAGTGGTGAGCGAACCGGTCACGAACGTCCCCGCCCCAGCTTCAACCGGTGCTTCGCAAAGCGGGGCCTCGCAGGTCCGCAGCTCGCAGGTCCGCGCCTCGCAGGTTTCGCCGACTCCGCCGAAATCCCAACCTTCTCTGGCGGCGACCGTGCGCGCTCCAGCACCATCGGCGACCCAGCCTTTGACTTCGCCGGTTGCGGCTCAACCGCCGTTGGCAGGTAGCGGAGCCGCCGCGCCACCGGCAGACTCGGTGCTGGTGAAGAGCGCCGCTCAGCATGTGTTTGTCCAGCCGCGAAAGTTCCGGCTGAAACATCTCCTGGCTCTGGTGGCTCTGCTTTTAGCGGGCGTCGTGGTTGCCGCCGTTGGCTATGTGAAGTACCAGGAGTATCAACGCATCAGGATTGAGAAGGCGATCAACGCAAGATTCAAAGCAGTCCCATCCTTGCATCAGGCGGAACTCAGAATATTCGTATCCGACAAGCGAGAAGTCACGCTCGATGGCAAAGTTGGGAGTAAAGATGACTTCATCGCGGCGGGCGATCTGGCCGCTTCGGTTCGCGGCGTCACTTCGGTGGTCAATCGAGTCGCGTATCCCCCAGTAATTCAGACGACGGTTCCGACCGGCGTTCCTGGCCAATCCTCTGAGTCCCTGATCAGCGATGGGACGAAGTACCTGGACGATGGGAAATATGCTGAGGCCATCACTTGCTTCTCGAAAGCAGCGGACGCGGACCCCAACAACAACGGGGCGAAAGAATGGCTGGACCGGGCGCGCCGGGCGCAGAAAACCGAAGAGGAATTGCTCAAGAACCGTCGTTGACAGCAGTCGAACGGAAGCCCGTTCGGCTCTACGGCATCAACCGGTAAGAGGCGCCGCTGAACCGGTAGATCCAGGTAGATGTATAGGGCCGAGCTTTTTGACCTTCTTCGGCTACCTTCGTTCCGGCGGATTTCACGACGAGGTCCGGGAACTCGGCCTTCGACGATGGCGAAGCTTCCACATTTGCCTGCCACTTGTAAGTCTGGTCATCACGCAATCCCGCAGCCTCGTTGGACTCCGCGGTCTCGACTGAAAGCACTTCTCTGAGTTGCCCTTGAACCTCTGTCACCAGCGTGAGAGTGGTTGCCGCGAGTCCCTGCGCCATCGAGGCCATCTCGAAAGCTACTGCTGGCTGCGCCGGACTCAGGCTCTGTACGCGGGCTCTCGGAGGTTGCCCGTTAGCTCCGATGCTCACAATGTGCGACTGGTCATATCCCGCATTCCACGCGCCATCTTTGTGATTGAAAATTACTCCGCCCGTTACCGGTGCGCAGGCACGACAGTTCTGATTCGGGGGAACCACGGCTAACAGGACCAGCCAGCGGGACTCTCCAGCGCGGTCAAATGGCAGGACAGAATAGACCGTGCGTTGTAGATCGACCGCAGGCGTTCCGTGGAAATCCTTGGCGTCAGAGAGCTGCCACGATCGCGAAACATCGAGGGCGATCTCGCGGGCCCGGGCTTCGTTCCAGTCTCCGTTGAAGGATCGAGCACTCTGGGCAGGCGCACATGCACACAGAGCGCTCAAGGCAACACTCATCACCAGCCACGATGGATCTTTCACGGGCGCTGGCTCAGAACGTTGTTGACGTAATTGGGGTCGCCAGTATTCTGGGGCCGGTCCGCGGCCGGTACCTGCTGCCACGCGATCACGCCGCGGTTATCGGGACCAACATTCACTTGCAAGTTGCCGGCGGCATCCACGGGCACGCGAAACTCGTGGAGTACATTTCCAAAGGCATCTGCTCCTGCGAATCCGTTGTAGCCCCGGGTGGTGTCCAGTTCCAACTGCTGCGCCGTAAAGTCAGGCAGGACGATTACCGCGGGAGGATTGCGTCCCACATTGAAGCGCTGAACCAGCGCCTGAAACGCGCCGGAATTCCTTACCCGCGCGGGATAGGCGCGCGCGACGGCCCGTTTCTGCGCCAAAATTTGCAGGCCATGATTGAGGTTTGCCGTCCAGTCCCAGTGGTCTTCCGGAGTCGGCGCTGGATTCGTGATCTGGAATAATCCCACACCCCCCAACCGATCACCGCTGAACAGGGGACAATCCGACACACCCGCATTAGAGGCCGCGTCGAACTGTCGCCGTCCGCTCTCCTGCATGACCATCTTCTGTACGATCTCGGTGCCGCAGGCGACGTTCACTTCTCCGCGCGACGGATTCACTCCCTGTATCTTCAGTCCCTTGGTCTCAAGGCCATAGCACTTCGTGGCAGTATCCACCGCAACGGAGATGGTCAAAGCTCCCCCGCGAATCCTAGGAAAGTTGATAGTGAACTTGCCGCCGACCGAGGTCAGCCGGAACTCGTCGTTGAGTTCTTTGTTCCGTCCGTTCGTGCAATCGGAACACTGAAACTTAATGGTCACCAACCAGCTGAACGTCGCGGTTGTTGTAGGGTCCGGGATCAGACCATTGAAGCGTGCCTCGGCCTGAATGACTGGCATCTGCGGCCCGGTCGCCGCAGCGCCCGGATCAATATTGAAGATCGTATTGTCGGCTGGAGATACAATTTCGAACTCTGCCATCGAACCCGCCTCACGACCCCTGGCTGAAGGCTTCCTTGACCACCTGCGCTTCCACCTGATCGGCGTTGGCCTGCTGATCTTGCAGCGTCTTCTCGGCGGTCGTATCCGGAGGTGGGGGCGGAACATCCGAAGCCGTGGGAGTCGTATCGGGAGCTTTTGGTAAACCACTCGTCCCCTGCTTGGAGGCCAGGTCCTTCATGCCGTTGTCGAGTTGCTCCTGGAAATGGTTGTGCATTTCCTGCAAATCGTCGACCGCAACAGCCACCTGTTTGCCAGGGGCACAATCCGTCTTCTTACTGGCGGATACACTCGCCGTGACTTTTCTGTCGTCATCGGGAGTATCGGTAATCCGCGTGATTACGTCTCCCGCGGTCAATTGGCATTCCTGGCCGTCGCCCGTCACCGTCAGATCGCTTGCCACGACGAACGTGCGTCTCGCGGGATCGAGCGCGGGCGGCACTTCTTCACTGGTCGGTGAGGGCTGTTGCCCACCGGCGGGAGCGGGTTTCGCCGCAGACTGTTCGGCGGCGAGTTGCGCCTTCACTTCTTCTGCAATCGCTGCTTTGACCTCAGGCGTCAGAGTAACCGTCCCAGAGCTCGCCGCGGGTGCATCGCCACCGCTGTTCGCCTCGGGTTGCGATCCGGCATTGTCCCCGGCATTGTTCGCGGCGTTGTTCGCAGCCGCGGCGTTGGCTGCCGCCTGAGCCGCATAGGCCGCCTGCAGATTTGCAGCAATTAGATAGTCCGTCAGCCAGAACGCAGCCGAAGGATAGGTTGGATAGGGCGCAAAATACCCGCCGTAATATCCGTACCAGGGCGCTCCGCCCCAGCCCCATCCGTAGTAAACCGGTGCGGGCCAGGGATTGTACGCCCACCCGTAATACGCGGGTCCGTAGTAGAACGCGGGATGGTAACCGTAGTAGCAGCAGTAGCCCCCATAGGAGTACGAGCGGTACACGCTGGTGTAGGTTACGTGATTGACAATCACTGTCCGCGACACGTAGGTGCGTCCGCCGCGCGTGACATAGGCGCGCTGAACGTAACCCGAATTTCGGCCGGTGGTTACAATGCGGGCTCCGTTGTGGGTGCTCTCGATCCTGCGACTTCCGTTGAGGCCGTGGTCGATGTGCATGCCATTCCGGTTGATCGAGCGGATCTGCCCGTTCGGGCGGATGTTCGCCGTTCCGCCACCCTTGAGCGTTACCTGTCGTCCGGGAGCCGGCCGGTTTACACCCCTCGCCACATTACCGTTTCCGCCCTTCCCCATGTTGCCGCCGCCCGCCTTACCCATTCCCGGACCGTTTCCTACCGGGCCTCTTCCATTCTTGCCTACAGTTCCAGTTCCATTCTTACCTACGGTGCCGGTCCCATTCTTCCCAACGGTTCCCGTCCCGGTCTTGCCCGTAGTCGTGCCGGGCCTTCCTGTGGTAGTTCCAGGCCTGGCTGTTGTAGACGAGTGAGTTCCAGTCGACGGTCGGCTGGTGGCGGGCCGAGGGGCGCTGGCATGGGGTGCACTGGCATGGGGCGCGGGTTTCGGCGCGGGTGGCGGTGATGACTTTTTCTGATCTGCGGCCACACCAACGACCGATCCGCCGAGCAACAGCAGAAGCACGAACCAGTTCTGAAAACTCTTCTCACTCTTGGGGAGCAAATTCATTGCGAACTCCTGGCGATCCGATCCTCTTGAATAGTGACTTCACCAACAATAACGTTGCAGCCCGCCGCTCTTCAGCTTGTCTCGATCCATGGTCTCGATGATTATCATTTCCGACGCTGCTCGGTGCAGAGGCGGTCAGATTCCGCGCTCGACAGACCAGTTGGCGAACTCCGATCGTCGCCCTTAACCTCCGGGACACATCTCACCTACGGCGGGGGGAGACCGCAATTCTGATACTGGAGGTTGAGCAAGTCAAGAAAAATCCCGGCTGTCGGTTTCCCCGCCATAATATGCGGATGGCGTTACGCAATCTGGCTTTGACTCGAGTTGACGGTGCCGCGCGCGTTAACCCTCTGATTTCGACGCGGTCAGTGCGACCACTGCGCGGTATAATCCGTCAGGCGAGCTGGTTTCTCGCCAAGGGCAACACCATCAAGAATGAAATTCGGGGACAAATACGAGCTTCTGGAGTCGCTCACCACGGGTGGGGTGGAGACGTTTGTCGCTAATGACCGCGTCCGAGGGGAGCGGGTCCTGGTGCATATTCTGCACTGTGATCCGCAGAGGGCGAACCAACCTACGGTGCAATGGGTTCTCGAGACGTTTCGCCGTGTCGCTCCAGAGCCCGCAGGG
>Ga0207014_1065_pt1 | contig 25702 bp, 26 predicted proteins | sample Alteio_BWMinCont_56_FD_153495 | JGI IMG/M metagenome (GOLD analysis project Ga0207014, IMG submission 153495) | Enriched cells from forest soil in Barre Woods Harvard Forest LTER site, Petersham, Massachusetts, United States -... | ecosystem: Environmental > Terrestrial > Soil > Temperate forest >...
GCAAAAAAAGGAATATGTGCTTGCCGAAGGTTTAAAACCCGGTAAACACACCCTTGAATTATTTAAACGCACCGAAAGCAACATGGGCAAAACCTGGTTTTACCAGTTTGGCCTTGGAAAAAATGGTAAAATTTTATCCGCACCGCCAACCCCAAAACGTAAAATTGAGTTTTTCGGGAATTCAATATCCTGCGGGTACGCCGATGAGGATACTACCGGGAAAGACCGCGGCACCAGTCCTTATGAAAACGGTTATTTAAGTTATGCCGCATTAACTGCCCGGCATTTTAATGCTGAATTGCATAATACCTCAAAAAGCGGGATAGGTATCACCGTTAGCTGGTTTCCATTAACCATGCCCGAAATGTACGACAGGCTCGATGCTACTGATCCCTTAAGCAAGTGGGATTTCTCTAAATACACCCCGGATTTAGTTATAATCAACCTGTTTCAAAATGACTGCTGGATAGTTAACCTGCCCAATAACGACCAGTTTAAAGCAAGGTTTGGCACCATACCCCCAACGCCCGAATTTATAATTAATGCATACGCTAATTTTGTAAAAAGTGTGAGGAGCAAATATCCTAAAGCCCATATCATTTGTATGTTGGGCAGTATGGACGCCACAAAAGCAGGTTCACCATGGCCGGGATATATTGATAAGGCAGTGGCAACCTTAAACGATAATAACATTTACACCCATTTTATTCCTTATAAAAACACAAACGGGCACCCGAGCCTAAAAGAACAGCAAGCAATGGCTGATGATCTGATCACCTATATTGACCAACATATTAAGTGGTGAAGTGGGTCATAGTCCATAGCTCATAGCCGAAAGGAGAGATTTGTTAATGTCAATAGTCTATAAATCATTGCAAATTTGCTGCCATATTTTTCGCAATAAAAAAACTATGGACCATGAGCTATGAACCATGAACTATAAGTAATTTTGCCCCACCAATTATAAAACATGAACAAAGTAGTTAACGGCGCTGATGAGGCTGTCCGCGATATTAATGACGGTGCAACCCTTATGCTCGGTGGTTTTGGCCTGTGCGGCCTGCCCGAAAATTGTATTGCGGCCCTGGTGCGAAAAGGGGCAAAAGACCTCACCTGTATTTCAAACAATGCCGGCGTTGATGATTTTGGCATCGGCCTGATGCTGAAGCAAAGGCAGGTCAAAAAGATGATATCTTCCTACGTTGGCGAAAACGCTGAATTTGAGAGGCAATTGCTGAGCGGCGAGCTTGAGGTTGAGTTGATACCACAGGGCACCTTAGCAACGCGCTGTATGGCATCCGGTTATGGCATGCCGGCAATTTTCACCCCCGCAGGCATCGGCACCGAGGTGGCCATAGGCAAAGAAGTACGAAACTTTAATGGTAAGGACTATTTAATGGAAATGGCTTTTGAAGCTGATTTTGCCATAGTAAAAGCATGGAAAGGCGACACCATGGGCAACCTGGTTTACAAGGCAACTGCGCGCAATTTTAATGCGGTTATGGCAATGGCCGGGAAGGTGACCATTGCCGAGGTGGAGGAACTGGTGCAGCCAGGGGAACTTGACCCTGATCATATACACACGCCTGGAATTTATGTGCATAGGATTTTCCAGGGCAAGGACTATGAAAAAAGGATTGAACAAAGAACAGTTAGGAAAAAATAAAAAACTATGTCATTGCGAGCGGAGCGTGGCAATCCCGTAGCTATAAATAGCGGCTATGCACAGCGATGAGATTGCTTCGTCGTTCCTCCTCGCAATGACAAAATTGAAAAAGGAAAATGCTTGATAAAGAAGGTATCGCAAAGCGAATTGCAAAGGAAATAAAAGACGGCTTTTATGTGAACCTGGGTATTGGTATCCCAACACTTGTGGCTAATTATATCCCTCATAATATTGATGTGGTATTACAATCGGAAAATGGCCTGCTGGGTATGGGGCCATTCCCTTTTGAGGGCGAAGAGGATGCTGATGTGATAAACGCGGGCAAACAAACTATCACCATGCTGCCTGGCTCGGCCGTGTTTGATTCTGCTATGAGCTTTGGGATGATACGGGCAAAAAAAGTAAACCTTACCATCCTCGGCGCTATGGAAGTATCAGAGAACGGGGATATAGCCAGTTGGAAAAATACCGGGCAAAATGGTAAAAGGCATGGGCGGGGCAATGGATTTGGTGGCATCTGCCGAAAATATTATCGTTGCCATGCAGCATGTAAATAAAGCAGGAGAATCGAAACTATTGCCAAAATGTATGCTGCCGCTAACCGGGATAAACTGTGTCAAAAAAAAATTGTAACAGAATTGGCAGTATTTGATGTATTGCCAGAAGGCGGTTTTAAGTTATTGGAACGTGCGCCCGGCGTAAGTATCGAACAAATTAAAAATGCAACAGCAGGTAAACTGATAATTGACGGCGATGTGCCTGAGATGGTTATTTAATTCAATTTGAAAATTTGGTGATTTGAAAATTTGAAGATTAAAAAAGCGTGTTATCATTTTCAAATCAGCACATTTTCAAATCTTCAAATTAACTCATTTTCAAATTAAAATCCTTTCCCTCAACTGCTTCGAAATCACTTCCGTTACACAAATAATATCCCGCGCTTCTTGTGTATTGTTGGTGATCACCTGGTCGCATTCGTCCCGATAGGGCAATAAATATTTGTTATAAGCCGGCTGTACATGGTTTACCCATCTGTACATTACATCCTCGGGCGAGTAGCCGCGTTCTGTCAAATCGCGCTTTATGCGGCGTTGCAGGGCTATATTGTCATCTGCTTCAATAAAAATTTTTAGATCGAGGATTGCGGCTATTTCTTTGAAATGGAGGATAAATAAGCCTTCAACTATCATTATCGGCGCAGGCTTAATTTCGAGCATTTTAGGCTCAATATCGGGATTGTTAAAGGTATATTCTTTTTTGAGGATCGTTTCGCCCCTCATCAGCCTGGCTATATCATCCTCAAAATGCTGCTGGTCAATTGTCGATGGCAGGTCGAAGTTATAGAACATATTCTCCTCCTTGGTCATCTTATGCGCCACGGGGATATAGTAGTCATCCTGCGAAACAAGGCATACTTCAGCATCGGTGAAATGCTCAAGGAAACACTTTAAAAAAAAAGTTTTCCCCGCGCCGCTTCCACCGGCAATACCGATGATAAACGGTTTATTCATTTGGGCTGCCGTAGCTGATATTTACATGAAAACGTTTATCCAAAGCACCCAATGAGTCGGCAACATTTTTTGTCATTACAATAATAACATCTCTTGTCGCTTCATTATCGGTAAACCGGCCAACTACTTTTGCAAAAGTAGTGCGGTTGGTCATTGGGTTAGTGATTTTTATTACTGTGCCGATAGGCGCAGTGCGGTGCAATACCAATTTTTTATTCGGGTCAAGACTTGGGTCATCTATCCATGTAGCTACACCTTTTTCATTCTTTTCATACAAACCAAACTTGTTGGCATTCAAATGGCGCTCTGCATTGCTGCTATCCTTTTCAGGCACAACTACTGATGGTGAATCGCGTTTAGTAACCTCTGGTACTGTATTTACTGGACTGTTTGCCGCAACCGGCTGCGGTGCTGTAGCTTGCGCTCCTGATCTTACCAGCAACACCTGCCCTGGAATAAGGGTAGTAGAACTTAGGTTATTTAGCTTGGTGATGTCGTCGACAGTGGTGTTGAACCTTTTGCTGATTGCATATAATGTTTCACCTGCCGATACTTTATATTGGGTTGGCGGCGTATTATTTTCCTGCACCGGTTGTTGTACGGGTTGCTGAACAGGTTGTTGAACCGGCTGCTGTACAACACGTTCCGGTTGCGATTGCTCAGGCTCCGGAGTGGCTGCAACTTCTTCCTGATCCTTATGTTTATGTTTTTTTGCAGCTTTTTCTTCAGCCGCTTGTTCCGCTGCTAACCGAGCTTTCTTTTCTTTTTTGGTTTCTTTGGCTACCGTTTCTGATGTTTCTTTCTCTTTTGATGACTTTTTATAAGGCTGATCTGTTGGCACCTCAACAATAGTACCTATAGATAAGATGGCTTTCTTTTTGCCGTTAAACTTCATTAATACTTCAGGCTTTATATTGTAGCGATGCCCTATAGAGTAATAAGTATCTTTTGCTTTAACTTTAAAAAGCACCAATTTTTTTCCGTCGTTGTTTTTTACACCAACGGAGTCAATTAAGGGTTTTGCAAATAACGATGTTGAAATAACGAATATTGATACGGTAATTAATAAGATCTTGAACTTCATAATAAGCTTTAATTCAATAATTTAAAGGGCTAAAATTTTTATCTCGGACTTGTTCTTAATATAAATTAAACAATTTTTATACATAATAAACGCCTCTGGTTGGATTTTTTGTATCCCGGCATTTAATATATCTTCATAAACATTATCAACCCCATTCATAATATAAAGTAATTGGGTTAACTCCCCGCCCTTTAGCGCGTGCAAAGATACAATTCTCAAATTATTGTACTCAAGGTAATGCATCATATTTCCAAAAGGATGTGCGGGCAAAAAATTAAGGGGTAAAAACTGCGGATCCTTCACTTCTGGCAATATTATCCCATTATTTAGTCCCTGGTAAACAGACGGTTCGTAAATGCGGGTTATTGCACCTGTTTTTACATCAGCTAAAAATAATTTGCGGGGCTGTATTCTGGGGTCGTATAAAACAGGCCCGTTGACGGATAAGTGGTCGAAAGAATAAGAATAATTACTCCACAGGGTTTTGCCGTTAGCGGCATCAACAGCAAGCAGCCCCTTGTGTGCCGGCCCTGTTTCCGACTGGTAAAAATGCAAAAGCAACACGCCATCATAAGCAGCCTCGATCCCGGTAAGCCAGCGTTCGGGCGTGGTAAGGTTTTTAAAAAGTGTTTTACCAGTTAACAAGTCAACTGCCGCAAAATGAACCTTTTTTTCTCCGCTGTCGCGGATCTCCATAAAAACGGTATCTGTAAGTGCATCTATCTCCATGCGCCAGATGGCGCCGTCGAATTTTTCGTCGGTTACAAGTTTCAGATGCATAATTTGCAAAGGTGTGAATTCTAAACCACAAGGGATATCTTATAGAAGCAAATCCAATAGCATTTATTGATGAAACTGAATTTCATTGCTCCAAACGATATTGTATAGGTCAAGTTCGTCATCATAGCCGCCGAAAGGATCGTCATTGACATTTTTATTAATATTCAATCCAATTCGAAAACGTTGCAGGGTTTTGAGGCTGTTTTTTTTGCAACTAAATGCGATAATATCTGTGTGGGCCGAGTGTGGGGCTATCGTTACTTCAGTTGGGATATTTTTTTCGCAAGGCGACATCAGCACTCCCATAATGCTATTGTCAATATGATAAAACTCATCCCATGAGCAACTCATTGAATAGTATTTTAACGGCTCGTTGCTGTTGTTATGAACGGTAACAGGTATCTTAAAAACTTTTTCCTTAATATAAGAATATTCTCCTTTAGCTGCTCTACTTATTTTGGTTCCGTCAACAGTTACCGTGTAAAGTTTTCTTTCATTAACATTAAGTAAGTATAGTTTTGTTGTCGGTAGGTTCATTTTTTGTTTTTTCTGGTGCTCTCCCCAGTCTGATTTCGCGTAGTAGATATTGCCATTCTTATTATATTTCAATGTCATTGTATCGCTCAATATTTCCGGCTTGTGCTTTTTTCTATCTTCTTTAAAATTGACAGACGCAAACCACCTGTAAAACTTCATGGTGACTTTTGGCCGGACTATTTCATGGGGCTGCTTGTCCACCACCAATTTTAATGGGATCAGCAATGACCGGTGCGGTGGTATGGCTATTTGTTCAAATACAGAGCTATTACCTTCCTCATCGGCTATATGCATATAATCATTATTCGTCATCGTGAAAAATTCTGTTGGGCGACTGTTTGAACCCCAAAATCTCAAAGTATCATCGGAATGATTGACGATAAAGGTGCGAAAGACCATGTACTCTCCGTCGGAACCGTCGGAAAAATACGATCCGATTACTAATAGCCGCGGTATTGGATTTGGCTGTTTGATGGTTTGACTACTTGCTGTTGTCAACCAGGCGCTAAGACAAACCCAGCACATAAATTTAAATTTACCGAACATACTTACACTGCTTACAGCCTAAATGTATAAATTTGGCAGCTGGTATCAAAAAAGCAGCATTTATAATTTTATGAGCAAAGGGGTTGTAAGTAAAGAAGAAGATTATTCGCAATGGTATAATGACTTGGTGATAAAAGCCGATATGGCCGAATATTCGCCGGTAAAAGGGTGCATGATCATTAAGCCGTATGGCTATTCTATCTGGGAAAAAATGCAGGCGGTGCTTGATGGTATGTTTAAAGAAACCGGTCACAGCAATGCTTATTTCCCGCTATTTATACCCAAATCCTTTTTCTCGAAAGAAGCAAGCCACGTGGATGGTTTCGCTAAAGAATGTGCCGTAGTAACCCATTACCGTTTAAAAAACGATGGTAACGGCAATATCGTGGTGGATGAAGATGCAAAGCTGGAAGAAGAACTGATCGTTCGTCCAACATCGGAAACTATTATATGGAACACTTACAAAGGCTGGATACAATCGTACCGCGACTTGCCATTACTGATCAACCAATGGGCAAACGTAGTGCGCTGGGAAATGCGTACGCGTATGTTTTTACGCACCACGGAATTTTTATGGCAGGAAGGCCACACCGCCCATGCCACCGCCGATGAAGCCATAGCCGAAACCGAACAAATGTTAAACGTATACGCCGATTTTGTTGAAAATTGGTTAGCCCTGCCGGTTATACGCGGTAGAAAAACGCCAAACGAACGTTTTGCCGGTGCATTGGATACTTATTGCATTGAGGCGCTGATGCAGGATGGAAAAGCGCTGCAGGCAGGCACATCGCACTTTTTAGGGCAGAATTTTGCAAAGGCATTTGATGTAAAATTCACCAATAAAGAAAATAAGCTCGATTACGTTTGGGCAACTTCATGGGGTGTATCAACCCGTTTGATAGGCGCTTTGATAATGGCGCATTCGGATGATGCTGGTCTTGTACTGCCGCCAAAACTGGCGCCTATACAAGTGGTGGTTGTGCCGATATATAAGCACGACGAGGAACTGGAAAATATTTCAGGCTTTGTAGCAACCCTTACCAAAGAACTGAAGGCAAAAAACATCTCGGTAAAATTTGATAAACGCGATACCCATCGCCCCGGCGCTAAGTTTGCAGAATACGAATTAAAGGGTGTGCCTTTACGCGTAGCTATAGGTAGCCGTGATATGCAAAACGGCACGGTTGAGCTTGCACGCCGTGATACAAAAACCAAGGAAACAGTAAGCCAGGAAGGTTTAACAGCCCGTATTGAACAGCTTTTAGAGGAAATACAACAAAACATTTATCAAAAAGCCCTGAAGTTTAAAACGGAGAACACCACCGAGGTTGACAGCTACGATGAATTTAAACGTATGCTTGACGAAGAGCCCGGCTTTTTATCAGCCCATTGGGACGGCACACCCGAAACCGAGCAACAAATAAAAGATGAAACTAAGGCGACAATCCGTTGCATACCTTTGGATAATAAGCAGGAAGAAGGAAAATGCATACTTACCGGGAAGCCGTCGAGCCAAAGGGTGATATTTGCGAGAGCTTATTAATTGTTGAAAGGTTGAAATGTTGTAAAGTTGGAATGTTGGTTTGCTATTAATCGAAAAAAACATCTTCATTTAACTTTACAATATTTCAAATAACCTTACAACATTTCAACTTTACAACATTCCAACAAATTACACACATGAAATTTGCAACTAAGGCAATACACGCCGGACAAGAACCTGACCCTACAACCGGTGCCGTGATGACACCGATATACCAAACATCAACCTACTGGCAAAAATCGCCGGGGGATAATAAGGGATACGAATATTCGCGCGGAACAAATCCTACACGTAAAGCATTGGAAAATTGCCTGGCTGCATTGGAAAAATGCAAAATTCGGGCTTGCTTTTTCGAGCGGCATGGGCGCTACGGATGCCGTGATGAAGCTGTTGTTGCCTGGCGATGAAGTAATTACCGGGAACGACCTTTACGGTGGCTCGTACCGGATATTTACAAAGGTGTTTGCTAATTATGGTATCAAGTTTCATTTTCTTGACCTGTCAAACCCTGAAATTATCAGGGATTACACAAATGAAAACACCAAACTCATCTGGATAGAAACGCCTACCAATCCGACGATGCAGATTGTTGACATTGAGGCTGTAGCTAAGATCAGTAAAGAGAAAAACGTTCTTTTAGCGGTTGATAATACATTTGCTTCGCCATACCTGCAAAACCCAATCGATTTGGGGGCTGATATCGTGATGCATTCCGTAACCAAGTATATTGGCGGACACAGCGATGTGGTAATGGGCGCTTTAATGCTGAATGATGAAGACCTGTACAAAAGACTTTGGTTTATTTACAACGCCTGCGGCGCAACACCCGGGCCGCAGGATAGCTTTTTGGTATTGCGCGGTATTAAAACCCTGCACCTGCGTATGAAAGCGCATTGCGAGAATGGTCGTATAATAGCTGAATTTTTAAAAAATCACCCCAAAGTTGATAAAATATACTGGCCGGGCTTTACCGACCATCCAAACCATAATATTGCCAAAAAGCAAATGCTGGATTTTGGCGGGATGATATCCATCACGCTAAAAGGCGCCGATTTAAAAGAAACCTTCCGTGTGGCTTCATCTTTTAAAGTATTTGCTCTCGCCGAATCATTAGGCGGTGTAGAATCATTAATAAACCACCCGGTAAGCATGACACACGGCTCCATACCAAAAGCAGAAAGGGAAAAAGCTGGTGTAGTTGATAACCTGCTGCGTTTGAGCGTAGGGGTGGAGGATGTGGATGATTTGCTGGAGGATTTGGCGCAAGCACTTGCCTGACAAGTTGCAGTAAATAGTAGCAGTAGCAGGTTTTTATTATAGCTTGCCTAAAACAAAAGTGCCACTGCTACTGCCACTTAAAACCTATATGGACATTACAGATATAAAGGCTTTCCTCGATTCAAAAGTAATTCAGTACAATACTCCTGGCTTCATTCCAAACGACCCTATTTCCATACCGCACCTTTTCAAAAAAAAAAGCAGGATATAGAAATCATGGGCCTGTGGGCAGCAGTACTGGCGTGGGGACAGCGGGTGACCATCATCAACAAATGCCACGAACTTATTAACCTAATGGATGGTGCACCTTATGATTTTATCACCAACCACCAGGAAACCGATCTTAAAAAGCTGTTAAAATTTAAGCACCGTACCTTTAATGATGTGGACACGCTGTATTTTATTTCGTTTTTTAAGTATCACTATTCAAATCACAAATCATTAGAAGAAGCATTTTTACCCACCCCGTTTGTCATGGGTAGCGATAGCGAAGGATCTTCTAAAAGCAATATTAACGCCAATGTTTCAGCAGCAGAGCCTATCGAAAAATACCTTAACCATTTCCGTTCCTACTTTTTTTCGTTGCCTGATTATCCTCATCGTACCAAAAAACATATCTCCTCACCATCGCAAAAATCAACCTGCAAACGGTTAAATATGTTTTTACGCTGGATGGTGCGCAAAGACGGTTGCGGTGTTGACTTTGGCATCTGGAACCATATAAAACCCTCAGAACTCATCTGCCCCTGCGACTTACATGTTGACCGCGTGGCCCGCAAGCTCAATTTAATTACCCGTAAACAAACCGATTGGCAAACTGCCGTTGAACTTACCCAACAATTAAGGGAATTTGACGCGGTCGATCCCGTTAAATATGATTTTGCTTTATTTGCGCTCGGTATTGAGGAGAAATTTTAGTTTTTATTGATTTCACCGATTTTTGAAGAAGATTACACCGATTATTTTAAGAAGGATTTCACCGATTTTAAAAACCCTTTACGCTAGATTGCAATCATAGACTAACACCGGCTTTTGCTTCTGGTTTTAAAGTAAATGATACAATAGTATATGAGCTGTTTGTGAAAATCGCAGTGCTGTTTGCAAATGCAGGGTTTTTGTATTTGGCATAATCATCATTTGCTAATAAAATATCATTTACATGATACTTGTAAAATAATTTAGCTACTGATGGCGATGCGGCTGTTGAGTCTGTTAAATAATTAAGCATATCAACCCTGTCTTTTTCGCGCTGATCATAGCTCACATAAGGGTTCGAGAAATAAGTTTCTACAGATACCATCTTGATCGCCGTAGGCATAACCGGGAAAAGCGACAAGCCATGCGGGCAAAGCATTACATTATCAAGCGGAACGTTTTTTACAATGAAATTGTACACCTCTATTTTATCTGTCTCCTTCTCTTTTCCAAGCGCCTGCTGTCTTAATTCCACAAAATCAACCCTGTTACTATAAATAGGATAATATACTAACGCATATAATAAAACGGCGGCTATTACCAGGTTATCAGAAAAGGCCATTTTAAAGCTTTTACGCTTGCTTTGTAGCCATCCCCAAAACCAGGTGATCAAGAAAATGAACCCAAAGCCAAAGAAAATAGATTGCAATGCTTTCAGATAAAAGAAATAATGGAATGCGGGAATGGTATCCGGCAGATGAATATGCAGTATGCCGTCGACGGTAGGTACGGCAGACTCATAAACATACATCACCGCGCAAATGAAAAGCCAGTTCCATACCAGTTTGCGGAGCAGCGGGTTTTGGAATTTTTTATAAAACCATACGATGCCGATCACTGAAATAATCAGCGAAAAAGTAACATTCAATTTAAGCAGTTGCAGCGTTAGCTTGCGTGCAAATATGCCCGGTGCACATTCAAGAATGGCATGATTGATAAAATGCAAATGATATTTGCCATAAACATAGTACAGGAAAGGGAAGGCGAATATTATAAAAGGGACAATTGTTAAACCTCCCTGCAAAAAATATTTACCCACAGCAGCATATTCCTTTTGTTTTAAAACTATAATAACATTTTGGCCCTGAACGGAGATCATTATTAATATAATGATAAAAACCGGCGCCGAATGCCCCAGAAAAGTCAGGCCGAGTGATGCGCCTAAAATTATAAACCAGTACATTTTCTGCTCGGAAAATGCCTTGTAGCAAAAAAAGAAGGTTATATAAAACAAAAACTGCGAAAAGGTATCGGAAACAAGCCATGGCGAATAGGTAGCTGCCCCCCAGCATGGCAGGTTGCCCGATATTAAAAAGAAAAAACAAAGCACCGATGCCAGGGCTATCCTGAAATCAAAAAGCTTTGCAACCATAAAGAAAAACGCGATAGGGCTCAGCAAATTTATAAAGGCACCTGCGCGGGCCACAACAACGTTAATAGGCAGGCCGGTTAATTTTACAGCCCCTGTCTCGAACCAAAAAAGCATTGGGTTATACCACATGTACTGGCCTGCCATGTTGGGATCTTTGCCATAATTGCCATCCAGCAGACTGCGGATGTAGGCTATATCGCGATCGAAATCGGGCTCGTATGCCCAGTGCAGATCATGAATGGTGTTATAACACTGAATAAAAGCAGCAATCAACATTAAACCGAAGGCTAAAATGTACTTGTTGCTATCTTTTAATTGCATATGCAGGGGATTTAGTTGTGATCAATGGGGGCCTGGCTTAAAATGCAAAAATATACAAATTAATACATATACTATTGAGCGCCAATGTAATTTTATAGATAGAAACGGGGAATTTGAATAATTAATAGCAGCGTTTTTATTCAAATCAATAGCTTATTAATTTCGGCATATTGCAGAAGCATAATGGTTTTTGCATCTTTTATCTCGCCTGTTTTAATCATATCCAAAGCTTTTGTAAAAGGGAGTTCAAGTACTTCGATGTTTTCGTGCTCATCATGCGCCCCGCCGCCGTCGCCCACTTTCATGTCCTTATTATACTCGGCTACAAAAAAATATAAAATTTCGGTTACCGACCCCGGCGACATATAAGCCTCAAATACTTTTTTTACATCGGTAACTTTATAACCGGTTTCTTCTTCTGTTTCTTTTCTAATGCAATCCTCCGGATTGTCTTTATCCAACAGGCCGGCGCAGCACTCTATCAGGTAGCCGCTTTTATTGCCATTTACGTAAGTTGGCATACGGAACTGGCGGGTTAATATTACTGATTCTTTAACTTTATTATAGAGCAATATTGTTGCTCCGTTGCCCCTGTCATACGCTTCGCGGGATAGGTTTTCCCATACGCCATTGTTATTGAAGTATTGATATTTTATCTTTTTTAAGATGTACCAATTGTCCGATAGTATTTCGGTCTCCATATGTCTTACTCTTTCATTTTCCATGTGCTATTATGATTAAGAGGTGGCGTTTTTATAATAATTAACCAGGGCTTTTGAAAAACGAAAATGACGAATGACCGTACTTCCGCTGCTCTACAAACGCAGGGTGGTTGCTTAAATTTTGCAGGGATTGATGTTCAACTATTAATAGGCCATCGGGCAATAGCATGTTTTTATCAAAAACTATCTTTGGTATATCAGGAATCCGGTTAAGGTCATAAGGGGGATCGGCAAATACCAGGTCGAATTGTTCCGTTTCAAGTTGCAGGTATTTAAATACATCATCTTTATATGCTTTTACCTGGTTTAGGCCGTGCTGCTTTGCGGTATCTTTTAAATAATGAATGCATTGTATACTGCGGTCAACTGACACAACCTGTTCAGCACCGCGCGAGGCAAATTCAAGGGAAATATTTCCTGTCCCGCTAAAAAGGTCAAGTACTTTTATGCCTTCAAATTCAATTTGGTTTTGCAGGATGTTGAATAATGCTTCTTTCGCCAGGTCGGTCGTTGGGCGGACAGGCAGGTTTTTAGGTGGATTTAACCTTAAACCCCTCAGTGCTCCTCCGATGATCCGCATAACGATAAGGCGGCAAGCGCCAGGAATTTATGTGATGGTATCTGGCCTGGCAGCTCGAGTATTTTTAACCCGTTTATTTCAATTTTTGGATAAAAATCGCCAAGCCGTTTCATGTTTTTATCGCCAACAGCAATATCGCCGCTTAAAACCAGGGTAGTTTGCTGAGGTTTTAGCTTAAGTTCTTCGGCAACAAATGAAGTAAAATAGGCCAGCTCATCTTCATTTTTATACTCAAAGGCATTGTAAAAACGTAATTTGCCTGCCGAAAAATATAGAAACTGTACATTATCTTTCCCAACTTCCACATATAAATTGCTATCGGGCGGGTTGCTGTTTGCAATGGCTTTTACCCAGCCCTGTGCGGTATAAACAGTGTTTTGAAGGTTGAATTTTTCCACAGCCGCAACTAATTCATCCTTAGTTTTATAAATAATGATATTTTGGTCGTCAAGTGTTTGTGCGAAAACTTTTTCGTTCTCCTTCACATCCAGCAAACGGGCAAATTCAGCAATAAATTCCTCGTTGAATAAGGGCTTAGGTACCAGCGTTAAAGCAACTGCAGGCATGCCGATAATAACGTTTTTATACGTTGCCGTTAATAATTCGCTTAATTGTTTTGGGTGGGCCAACTCATCAAGGTCGCAGTTTTGGGCCGATACCAGCAAGCGATTACCATTAACCACAGCATAGCTAAATGTACTTGCCTCAACCTGTAATAATAAGGTATAGCTGTAAGCCTGGTACAGGTTAAAGCTTGTGTCGGTATAATTGTTACTGTGATCGTTCATGCAGATAAGCAAAAGTAACTATTTTTTGTTATTTGCTACCTGTAATATTTATAACGATGTCGTTTTGGTTAAATATATTTTTAAGCGGTCTCCGGTTGTGCCGAAACCTCCCGCCATGCAGGCTGGAGCAATTCGTGTTCTTTTACCGAAATATTTGTTTTTTTCAGTTTCTTATAAAAAACGCATCACGGCAGGCTGGAACCAGTTTTCGAGGCTGTATGCAATGGCTAAAATAATAGGCAGGCTAACAACGGCATACAGCAGCACATTATGAATTAACCTTGAAAAAACAAACAACACGGTGTAATGGGTTATATATAGCGGATAGGAATATTTGCCCATAACAGGGCCTGTTTTGCTTATAAAACTTACCACTTTGTTTTTTAAGTTTAACCGTTCGATCAAATATCCAATACCCATATATAAATAAGGGAAAGTGCTGTACACAATAGTATTTGTTAAAGGCATATAACGTATTGTTAATGCACAAATAACAAAAATGGTATGCGGTATTATTAAATAAATCATTTTAATTTTTTTGCCAGCCGGGGGCAGTTGTAAACAATACCTGAAAAAGGGAATGGCAAATATGGAAAAGATGAAATACTTTAAAGGATCGTAAAAATTAGCAGAAAATTGCATCCGCGAAATTAAGGGCAGTATGCCAAGCCCGAAAAGCACTGTATATTTTTCGGCATAAAAATAATTGCGGTATTGATAAATATAATAACCAACTATCCACACAGATGAAAATGCGAAAATGGCTATGATATGAGTAAACACGTCACGGTCTGTTTTTAAAAAGAAAAGCGGTATAGCTGTAAGCGCGATCATGAACCAACAAAATATTGCCTTTTTTTGGTTCCGGCCAATAGTGAATGCAAACATTATATAAAAGGCTACCTCGAATGACAGCGACCATACCGGGAGGTTGCTCTGTATACTTGGAACAACATAACCCATATAGTCCTTCATAGTGCTAACCATAAAAAAGTTGCCCAGTATAACCTTTAGCGAGGGGAATGAAGTATTAGTAACATATAAAGCTATAAAAGCCAATAACATCCCCACAATAAACTGTGGATATATCCGTATAAACCGGTTACTTAAAAACGCTTTGACAGGTTTAGGTTTATTAGTTTCAGAAAGGTTGATTACCAGCCCCGAAAGCATGAAAAACATGATCAATGCATCGGTACCCCAATAAGCCGTAAGCCTGGTAGGGTGGCCCGTTGGGGCCAGGAAAGCCATATGCCAACCTAAAATAAAAACTGTTGATATCCCTCTCAGGAACTCGAGGTAAATTTTCTTCATATGCTTATAATCACCTTTTACGAAAAGCTTTTTATTATGTTCAGGTTATTTACCTGAAATTTCAAGAAAAATACTTGTAGTGATACCTTTTGCAGTTCGGCAGGCCTGAAATGGTTTCAAAATTATGAAATGGTACAAACGGTTAGTTTTTTATATATTCATCCCCGATTGCGATACTAAAAATGCCTGAACACCCCTAATGAAAAATATCCACGAAAGCATAAGGCGGAATATTCTGCAATTGATAGATTTTTTTTATCCCCTTTTCAAAAAATGGTTCTCGCTGCAAACATTTCGTTATGCAGCCTGCGGAGGTTCAAATACATTATTGGATATTGTGCTCTTTTCTGTCGGCTATAACTTTATTTTCAAAAAGCATGTCATAACCCTCGGATTTTTTAGTATGAGCCCGCATATTGCCGCGCTGTTTTTTGATTTGAGCATCACTATACCAACGGGCTTTTACTTAAACCGCTATGTTGTTTTTCAGCATGCGGGCCTAAAAGGGCATATTCAATTGTTCAGGTACCTTTTTGTGGTTGTTATCTGCATCATCTTCAACTATATTTTTCTAAAATTCTTTGTTGATTATTTGGGCTGGTACCCAACGCCATCTAAAATTGTCACTACAGCTATTGTTGTAATTTTCAGCTATATCAGCCAAACGTTTTACTTTTTTAAGCCAAAGACGAAATAATTAGTTTAATGGTTGATAAGTTGGATTGGGTTGATTAAGTTATATCATTATATAATTTATAAATTTACCGATCAACATAGATAAGCAATGGACAGGCTGGCTAATTGTACCATCAACAACCATTCACCTAATCAACTAACACAGTGTCCGACAATATCCAAAAAGCATTTCCGCACGAAGCCACGCCACAGCAACTGGAGCTGTTCGGCAAGCTGCATAGCTTTTTAGTGAGCGATAATGGCGATGAATGTTTTATATTAAAAGGCTATGCAGGTACAGGGAAGACAACTGTTTTAGGAGCATTGGTAAAAGCGTTACGCAGCTACAATTTTAAATCGGTGTTATTGGCCCCAACCGGGCGGGCGGCAAAAGTAATCACAGCTTATTCGGGCCGTAAAGCGTTCACCATCCACAAAAAAATATATCGCAAAAAAACGGCCTTTAATGTTGATGAAGGCTTTTTATTGGGCGACAACATTAATGAAAATACCCTGTTTATAGTGGATGAAGCCTCCATGATATCGGATGAGATCGGTATAAATCACCGGGCTTCTTTGTTATACGACCTGATAAATTACGTATATAACACCAAAAATTGCAAGCTGATGCTGGTAGGCGATACCGCACAGTTGCCGCCGGTTGGGTCGGATGATAGCCCGGCGCTGGATGCAGTTTTGATGAAAAAAAAATTCGGGCTTGATGTTTTTACCTATGAGCTAACGGATGTATTACGCCAGCAAAAGGATTCGGGTATTTTGTTTAATGTGACCAAAGTGCGCGACATTATCCGCAAGGGAAAACAAAATATGCCGCAGATAGTCACCAAAGGCTATAAAGATATATACCGCATGGGCGGCGATATGCTGGAAGAAGGTTTGAACTACGCCTACGGTAAATACGGCAATGATAATACGCTGATTATTTGCAGGTCGAACAAAAATGCCAACGCTTATAACATGCAGATACGCGGGCGGATATTATATCGTGAAGAAGAACTTACCGGCGGCGACCAGGTAATGGTGGTGAAAAACAATTATTTCTGGTTACAGGAACAGGAGGAGGGAAGCACCGGTTTTATTGAAGATATGTATGGCTTCCGCTTCGCCGATGTGCAGCTGGAATTTATTGATTATGCCGAAGACCCTGTACTGGATTGTAAAGTTTTGCTGGATACACTTTACACAGAAGCGCCGGCCTTGCCAGCGGATGACCAAAAAAGGTTTTACCAGGAAGCAATGAAGGACTATGATCACATCCCAAACAAACGCGCTAAATGGAATGAGTTGAAGCTAAACCCATATTATAATGCGCTTCAAATAAAATTTGCCTACGCCATTACCTGTCACAAAGCCCAGGGCGGCCAATGGGACGCCGTTTTTGTTGACCAGGGCTACCTGACCGAAGAAATGGTGAACACTGATTTTTTACGCTGGTTTTATACGGCTTGTACCCGGGCAAAAAGCGAATTGTACCTGGTGAATTTTAACCAAAAGTTTTTTGTGGGAGGGGAGTAGCCTTCGTATTTATTAAAGAAATACTTAAAAAAAGCATTTTTTACAAAACTATGAATAATAGTAATCAATTAACTCTGTACATTTGCTTAACGGTGTTAAATTATTTAATATCGTAATTGAAATGGCAAGCAAAGACAGGATATTACGTTTGAAAGAAGAAACAAGGATAAACATCCTGAATGCTTCACTTCAAATAGTTAAGGAAGAGGGGTGGCAGGCTTTAAGCATGCGTAAGATTGCCGACGTGATTGAGTACACTGCGCCTATCATCTATGAATATTTTTCGAACAAGGACGCTATTATACTGGAGCTAACCCGCAAAGGGTACCTGATATTGGCAAGGGATCTACAAGATGCAAAAGGCAAACATCGTTTACCTGCCAAACAATTGGAAGCAATGTGGTTAGCTTACTGGAACTTTGCTTTTGCCAATAAGGAGCTGTACCAGGTAATGTTTGGCGTAACTACAAGTTGCAGCAGCTGCGAAATGGTAAATACCTTGCCCGAAGCCGAAAAACCCTGGGATTTGTTTAGTGCAGTTATAGGTGACCTGATGGGTATTGATGATATGGAATCTGATGTGATCTGCACAAAGTATTATACCTTTTGGTCAATAGTGCACGGCTTAATATCTATCAATATATTAAGCCGGGGAAACTCGGACGAGATTAACCGGCAGGTTTTGAAGGACGCTATAGGCGGGTTAATAAGGTCGATAACCGGCTAATTTTTTTAATGCAAATTAAATAATGTTAAATAATTTAACACTGTTAAATAAAGTCAAAGTTTGTAACTACAAACTAACAGCCCGGCACACCGGGCCAGGGAAATAGCAAGAAGCGGGTTGTTATGCCAGCTCCTGCGGGCGAGTTTTGTCCCAATGTTTCCCACCGGAAAACTTATACATTAATTCAAATAAATAAAACAATGAAAAAGATCAAGCAAACTTATACTATAATTCATACAATCGTTAGATAATTTAACGGTGTTAAATAAAATGTAAAATAGCTGAGACGTCCGCGGAGATTGTCGTGATTTCCCATTAAAATTGGCGTAATTACACCCTTTGGTGCTTATTTAAGACATACATATTTGTAATATATTAATATACCTATTAAACAAACAATCAATAATTCAATAATTCATCAAATCAATAATTACTATGAAAACTATCTATCTGGCGCTTGTCGCCCTCGCACTATACGGTTGTTCGCCAAAACCGCAGGCAACTGTAGCCCCGCCGCCGCCATCATTGCCGGTAGCCACTATTATATCAGGTACCGATACCACTTACCAGGAATATCCAGCCTCAATAGAAGGCACAGTTAACGTTGAAGTACGTCCGCAGGTAAGCGGGTCGCTTGATAAAGTATTTGTTGACGAGGGCGCTTTTGTAAGCGCCGGTCAGCCAATATTTAAAATAAACGATCAGCCTTATCGCGCACAGCTAAACAATGCTTTAGCAAGCCAGCATGCTGCCGAGGGCGCTTTGGCCAATGCACAACTGGAAATTGATAAGTTAACCCCGCTTGTTGAAAATAAGGTGGTATCTGACTACCAGTTAAAAAACTGCAAAGGCTGCCTATGCCATAGCGAAAGCAAATATCGAACAGGCAAAGGCAAATGTATCTACCGCGCAAATAAACGTTGGCTATACTTTAATAAAAGCGCCCGTGAGCGGTTATATAGGCCGCCTGCTTAAAAAACAAGGCAGCCTGGTTGCGCCAACCGATGCAGATGCACTTACCCTGTTGTCAGATGTACATAATGTGCATGTTTATTTCTCCTTAGGCGAACAGGATTTCGTAAGCTTTAAAGAGCAATATCCCGGCGAGACCCTAAAGGATAAATTGAAACAATTGCCTTCGGTTGATCTGCTTTTGGCTGATAACAGCGAATACACCCAACGCGGAAAGATCGACATGATAGACGGCCAGTTTGATAAAAACACCGGCGCCATTACCCTTCGCGCGAGCTTTCCGAATGCGCAGGGATTATTAAGATCAGGCAACACCGGAAAAATACGCCTAAGCCTGCAGCATAAGGATGCATTAATAGTGCCGCAATCGGCAACGGTTGAAATGCAGGATAAAGTATTTGTATTTGCAGTGGCCGATAGCAATAAAGTTAAAAAGCAAGCCATTACCATTGTCGGTAAAATAGGTTCAAATTACCTCGTAAAAGATGGCGTTAAAGCCGGCGACGAAATAGTATTAAGCGGCTTTGACCACTTACAGGAAGGCACCGTGATACAGCCGAAGAAGGCAAGTGATAATCTTGCTAAAAATTAAGCGATAATATTTTGAGCCATACAAGCTCAGTGTACTTTGTGTTCTCTCCTTTGTGCACTCCGTGTTAAAATTTAACCACTGAGTACGCAAAGGAGGCATAAAGATCGCGAAGATCATATCATTTTGTTGGGGAGTTTATCTTATTAAATAACCTGAGACAGGTGATTTAGAATTCACACTAAAAACTAAAACCATGTTTAAAAAATTTATAGAAAGGCCGGTACTTGCAACCGTTATCTCCATACTGCTGGTGATATTGGGGATACTTAGCCTTATCAAATTACCTTTACAACAGTTTCCGGATATAGCCCCGCCGGCGGTATTGGTAACAGCAGTTTACCCCGGCGCCAATGCCGAAACGGTATTGCGTTCTGTAGCGCCTTCATTAGAGGAATCTATCAATGGCGTGGAAAACATGAGCTATATGAGCTCAACCGCCAGCAACGATGGCACGTTGGCCATTACCGTTTACTTTAAGCAGGGCACCAACCCCGACCAGGCCGCAGTTAACGTACAAAACCGTGTAGCACAGGCCACCAGTCAGTTACCTGCCGAAGTGGTTCAGCAGGGTATCACCACAACCAAGCAGCAAAACAGTTTGATTGGTGCGGTTGGTATGTACACCGAAGATCCTAAAAAATACGATCAGACATTTGTTGCTAACTATGCGCAGATCAATATCATTCCCGAATTGAAACGTATTCCCGGGGTAGGGTCGGCCAGCATATTTGGCGGTGTTAAGGATTACTCCATGCGTGTTTGGCTCAATCCAAATCAAATGGCGGCTTATAAAATAACCCCTGCCGAAGTTATGGCGGCCATACAGGATAAAAGCCTGGAAGCTGCGCCTGGAAAATTAGGCGAAAGAAGCGACGAAGTATTTGAATACGTTATTAAATACAAAGGAAAACTTACCAAACCGGAAGAATATGAAAATATCGCTATCCGCGCCAATGCTGATGGTTCTGTTTTACACCTGAAAGATGTAGCACGTGTGGAATTGGGCGCTTATTCGTACACAAGTTTAACGCGGTTGAACGGTCATAATGGCATAGCTATAGGTATTATTCAATTAGCCGGTTCAAATGCCAATGAGATACAAATAGCTGTGGATAAGCTGATGGAAAAAGCATCAAAAGATTTCCCGGTTGGTATTAAATTCAATAACTTTTATCGAACCAAAACCGCGCTTGATGAATCAATCAACCAGGTGGAGCATACACTTCTCGAGGCCTTTATATTGGTATTTATCGTGGTATTTGTTTTCTTGCAGGATTTCAGATCTACACTGATCCCCGCTATTGCCGTTCCGGTGGCTATTATAGGCACCTTCTTTTTCATGAACCTGTTTGGCTTTACCATCAACCTGCTTACGCTGTTTGCTTTGGTGTTGGCTATAGGTATTGTGGTGGATGACGCCATTGTGGTGGTCGAAGCGGTGCATGCTAAAATGGAGCACAAACATCTTGCGCCAAAAGCTGCAACTACCGAGGCCATGCATGAGATCACCGGCGCTATTATATCCATCACCCTGGTTATGGCAGCCGTGTTTTTACCGGTTGGGTTTATGACCGGGTCGACAGGTATATTTTACCGGCAGTTTGCGTTTACCATGGCTATTGCTATTATGATATCGGCTGTTAATGCATTAACGCTTAGCCCCGCTTTAGCTGCCCTATTTTTAAAGGACAAACATGCAGATAAGGAAGGAGTTACTGTAAAAAGAGGATTTAAGGAAAAGTTTTTCGCTGGCTTCAATACCAGTTTTAATACTATTACCAACAGGTACACCGGTGGTATAAAATTCCTGATCAACCACAAATGGATCAGCATGGCCGGGCTTGCTTTAGTAACACTGGCAACCGTTTGGCTGGTGCGGACAACCCCTACTGGGTTTATTCCAACTGAAGACCAGGGGTTTATCGCCATATCGGTATCTACACCATCGGGTACTTCGCTTAATGGGACATCCAAAGTAATGGCCGAGGCCGAAAATACTGTTGGTAAACTGGCAGCGGCAAGATTTGTAACCTCCCTGCCCGGGTTTAATTTGCTTACCAATTCCACAAGCCCTTCGTCAGCGGTGTTCTTCGTGTTATTGAAAAAACCGGAGGACAGGGGCAAGGTTAAAGACATTAACGCCATAATGGATCAGATACGCGGACAATTAGGCCAGATCACCGGTGGTAGTTTCTTCGTGTTCAGCTTCCCAACCGTTCCGGGCTTTAGTAATGTGGAGGCGCTTGACATGGTATTGCAGGATAAAACCGGCGGTACATTGGATAAATTCAGCGGGGTGGCCAACAATTTTATAGGGCAGCTGATGCAGAAAAAGGAAATTGCTTATGCATTTACATCCTTTAAAGCTGACTACCCGCAATTGCAATTGGAAGTTGATGATGACAAAGCCAATCAGTTGGGTGTAAACGTAAAGGATATACTGGCAACTATGCAGGCCTATTTCGGTAGTGCACAGGCATCTGATTTTAATCGTTTTGGCAAATATTACAGGGTTATCGTACAGGCTGATATTGCCGACAGGGCAGATCCATCAGCAATTGACCGGGTATTTGTAAAAAACAAAGCAGGGGAGATGGTGCCTATCAATACATTGGTAAAACTAACCCGTGTTTATGGCTCCGAAACGGCATCAAGGTATAACCTGTTCAATTCTATCGAAATAAATGCCATACCAAAACCGGGCTACAGTTCGGGGGATGCCATTAAGGCGATACAGGATGTGGCTAAAGACAACCTGCCATCCGGGTTCGCCTACGAATTTACCGGGCAAACCCGGGAAGAAATATCATCGGGCGGGCAATCAGCCATTGTGTTTATGCTGTGTTTGATATTTGTTTATTTCCTGTTATCGGCACAATATGAAAGCTATATCCTGCCATTGGCGGTTATCTTATCTATTCCTACCGGGATATTCGGGGTATTTGTTGTATTAGGATTAACAGGCATCGAAAACAATATCTACGTACAGGTAGCGCTCATCATGCTGATAGGCCTTTTGGCTAAAAATGCCATCCTTATCGTAGAGTTTGCCGTTCAGCGCCGCAGGGCAGGGCAGCCGTTGATAGCCGCTGCTATTGAAGCAGCAAGGTTAAGGCTGCGCCCCATCCTGATGACTTCGCTGGCGTTTGTGTTCGGGCTGTTCCCGATGAGCATTGCCACCGGGCCATCGGCACAGGGTAACCACTCTATTAGTATCGGCGCAGCCGGGGGGATGGTTTCGGGGGTTATCCTCGGCTTGTTTATAATCCCTGTGCTATTTGTAATATTCCAGCATTTGCAGGAGCGGGTAACCGGTGTGCCGGTAGCTGTTTTGCTTGATGAACAAGGTGATGGAAAGGCAAATGAAGTGGATGTTTTGGAGTTGCAGGGGGAATATTCAGAATAATAGAAAGCTTCCAACCCTCTTTATGGCCTGCCATAGAGAGGGTGATCCAGCGTAGCGCAGATCGGGTGAGTCAACTATGCGAGCGACATTAGCGTTGATGCATAGCGGAGAGTTTACTCACCCGGCCATCGCTTCGCTCGTCCACCCTCTCTTCCGCAAGCGGTAAAGAGGGGTAGCATAAATTCAATTTAAAAATTAAAAAAATGAAAAAGTATATAAACAGTCTCGCTTTTGTTCTCCTGATATTAAGCGCATGTACTGTATCAAAAGATATTGAAACACCAAAGCCTGCCTTGCCTGGCAATTTCAGGAACGCGGCAACGGTTAGTGATACAACCAGCATAGCCGATATCGGATGGAAGAGTTTCTTCACCGATCCCGTGCTGCAAAAATTAATCGACAGCGCCATCATAAAAAACTATGATATGCAGATAGCCCTTAAAAATATAGAGGCATCGCAATTGTTATTCAAACAGGTAAAGTGGAACAATATACCACAGGTCGATTTTAATTTAACAGCCAGTACCGACCGCCCTTCGAATAATAGTTTGGATGGCTTGAGTTTGAAGGCGTATAATATCGGCACAAATCATATCGAGGATTATTCGGCTAATATTGCAATTTCTTGGGAGGCCGACATCTGGGGCAAAATACGCAACCAAAGTAAAGGTGCGCTTGCCGCTTACCTGCAAACTGTGGAAGCTAAAAAGGCTATACAAACCAATATCGTGGCCAGTGTTTCGCAGGGCTACTATAACCTGCTGATGCTGGATGCACAATTAGATATAGCCAAAAAGAATGTAAAGCTGAATGACAGCACATTACGTATTATCCATCTGCAATACGATGCCGGGCAGGTAACTTTACTGGCTATACAGCAAGCCGATGCACAGGAACAGGCTGCGGCGCAATTAGTACCGCAGTTTGAGCAAAATATAGCCATACAGGAAAACGCGTTACGCGTCCTCGCCGGTGAATTACCAGGCGGCATAGAAAGAAAAACGACGCTCGACCAGATGCCAATACCAACAAACCTTTCTGCCGGAGTGCCCGCCAACATGGTGAGCCGCAGGCCGGACGTCAGGAGTTCGGAACTTGCTTTAGTTACTGCCAATGCTAACGTAGGCATCGGCAAAGCCGATATGTACCCTGCTTTAAGGATCACCGCGAGCGGTGGCCTCAATTCATTCGAAGCCAGCAATTGGTTTAATATCCCTGCGTCGTTATTTGGCATTGTTGGCGGCAGCGTAGTACAACCACTGCTCGACCACAAGGAGCTTAAAACCAAGTACGAAGTTGCAAAGGTTGAAAGGGAGAAAACTGTAATACAGTTCAGGCAATCGGTTTTAAATGCCGTTGGCGAAGTATCAGATGCTTTGGTGAAAATTGAAAAGCTAAAGTCGGAGCAAGCCATAGCCGCCAATAGGGTAAATACTTTGCAGCATGCAACAGCCAATGCCAATATGCTGTTTAAAAACGGCCTGGCCAACTACTTAGAAGTAATTACCGCCCAGGGCAATGTATTGCAGGGCGAATTGGAACTTGCATCCATAAAAAATGAACAATTGAGCGCCGTTGCCGAGCTTTACCGTTCATTAGGCGGTGGTTGGAAACAATAAATTATCCGGCAATTTTTTTTAAAAAACTAAGGCACCAAAAGCATTAGCGTACCAAATATGTATGCTAATGCTTTGTTGTTTTAACCGGATGCCTGTTTCGTCAACTATTATTTATAAATCCCCAACCTATCGCCTTTATTCTTGTTACTACCACAATAAACATTAGGCAATTGAAATCAAAATCATTCATTTATATTTCTTTAGCGGTTGATATATCTATTGCCATTTCAAAATTTGTGGCAGCAGCGGTTACCGGTAGTTCTTCTATGATCTCGGAAGGAATACATTCTTTAATTGATGCTACCAGCCAGTTGCTATTGATATGGGGCATAAAAACAAGCAAAAGAGTGGCTGATTCCGAACGTCCGTTCGGTTATGGCAGGGAGTTATATTTCTGGTCGTTTATTGTATCACTGGTTATTTTCATTATAGGTGGCTGTATCTCGTTTTACGAAGGCCTCACACGGCTTAACCGGCCTGCTTTTGAGGGCAGCGCCGTTTGGAACTACGGTGTATTATTGGTGGCCTTCCTTTTTACAATAGTCTCGCTGGTAAGCGCCTTAAAAGCTTTCAATAAACAACGCGGCGACAAAACATTCTGGAAAGCAATAACCCAAAGTAAGGACCCATCCACTTTTATTGTGTTGTTGGGTGACGTGGGTGATATAGCGGGCTTAATAGTGGCGTTTTTTGGCGTTTTTTTAGGACGGTTTTTTAATAATCCGTTCTACGACGGAATTGCTTCGATGATTATTGGGTTGATGATGATCGCCATATCAGCATTACTTATCCGTGAAAGCAAAAGCCTGCTGATGGGCGAAACGACAAGCAGGAGGACGATCCGCAGGATCGTAGCCCTCGCTGAAGCCGATGAAGCGATAATAAAAGTAAAAAAGCATTTTAGTATGTACCTGGCGCCCGAGGAGATAATATTACAGCTAAATACTGTTTTTAAAGCGGATCTTACTACAAAAGACATTACCGACGCTATTGAAAGGATAACCAAGACCATCCAGCATGAATTCCCGCTAATTAAACAGATATTCGTCGAACCGGTGGCCTGATAACCAATGCGCCCGGGCTGCCTGTTTCTGTTTAAACCACCTATTTCATATATTCATTTAAAAAATCCAATATACTTATCCTTATCGATTCCGT
>Ga0207014_1066_pt1 | contig 25223 bp, 21 predicted proteins | sample Alteio_BWMinCont_56_FD_153495 | JGI IMG/M metagenome (GOLD analysis project Ga0207014, IMG submission 153495) | Enriched cells from forest soil in Barre Woods Harvard Forest LTER site, Petersham, Massachusetts, United States -... | ecosystem: Environmental > Terrestrial > Soil > Temperate forest >...
CCGCGACAGTCAGCGACTCGGTGTACAGGATTTCCGCGGCGGCGTTCCTGGCTACGGCATGGATGATGGCGGCGGCGCTGCCACTGATTGATTTGGTCTATCGGCGCGGGCGCTTCCTGTTTTCCGACGCGGAGACCACGGCAGTATATTTTTTCTGGTTTTCGCTTTCGCTGGTGCTGTGGTCGGCGCAGGGACTTTATGCGCGGGCGTTTTATGCGGCGGGCGATACGCTGACTCCGATGACGGCCGTGAGCGTGATCACGGTGGTGTCGTTACCAATTTATTCTTTTTTGTTTCACAGCTTCGGAGTGATCGGGCTGGCGTGGGCGTCCGACCTTGGGATCGGGATGAACCTGGTGGCGCTTGCCTGGCTGCTGCACTATCGAAAGCTCATTCTGCTGGGCGAGATGCGCTGGCGAGAACTGGGCAAGGCGATTGTCACGGCGGTCGTCGCGGGAGCTGTCAGTTTCGAAGTGGCGAAGGTTGTGCCGCTCGCAACTTCCGGGAGTGGAAGCCGCGTGGCCGATCTGCTACGGCTGGGGATGATCACGCTAACCTGGGCTGCGGCAGTGGCGGCTGGGCTGTGGCTGCTGCGATCTGAGTTGCCGGGAGATTTGCGGCGGCGGAAAGTTACGGCGTATCCCGGCGTGGCGGAGGGGCAGAGCAAGGAAATATTGGGAGCGGGGACACAGCCGTAGGGCTTGGTCTTAACCCCATTGGCCAGTGGTCAGTGATTAGTGGCCAGTTCGGCTGGATTTTCTTAGTTTGCATTTGGGCAACGGGTTCATCTTCTTCTTCAGCCATGAGTATTTACGTGGAAGTTTTTATCTTCGGGAGCATGGAGGATCTCTGGGCGAAGACCCAGGAACCGCAGGTGCATCAGCGCTGGGATCTCCGTTTTTCGCAGATTGAATATCTTCCCCGGCAGGCGGGCGAGCCGCAAAAGTTTCTGTACTCGACGCGCATTGGCGCGGGGCTGCGTATCGAGGGCGAGGGCGAAAGCACCGGGGAACGCGACGATTTATCGGGACGGCGAACTTCCGCGCTCAAGTTCTGGTCGAAGGATCCGAAATCGTTGATCGAGTCCGGATCGGGGTATTGGCAATATGTTCCGGGCGACGGCGGCATTCGCTTTCTCACTTTGTACGACTACCGGACGCGATTCGGCGCACTGGGCAGGATTGCGGACAAGCTGGCATTCCGGCCGCTGATCGGGTGGGCGACGGCGTGGAGTTTTGACCGGCTCCGGTTGTGGATGGAGCGAGGCATTCCGCCGGAAGTATCGCGCAACCGAGCGTTGGTTTATGCCCTGACGCGGTTGACGCTGGCGTTTATCTGGTTCTATCACGGGATCGTTCCCAAGCTGCTTTACCGCAGCGCGGACGAACTGCGGATGCTGCGCGATACTGGCGTGCCGGAATCTTATGTGGTGAATGGTACGTTGGCGTTCGGATGGCTGGAGGTTGGAATCGCGTTGACGTTGCTGATTTTCTGGTGGGCACGTTGGCCGCTGTGGATGACGATCGTGGCCATGTGCGCGGCAACGATCGGGGTAGGGATTTACTCGCCCGATTATTTTCACAACGCGTTCAATCCCCTTACTTTGAATCTGGCGGTCGCGGCCCTGGCGGCTTGCGGCCTGCTGGTGGCGGAGGATCTGCCGTCGGCCAGGAAATGCCGCCGGAAGCCGCCGGAAGGTTAGCGATGAAATCTATCTACCAGCAGGCGCTGGGAGAAAAATTCAAATTCCTGCATCCGCGCATTCAGGAACGCTTCGGCTTCTGCAGCCGCGACCAGCGCGCCTCGATCGGCACCGGCGTGATGGACGAGGTTTGGCACGGGCCGCTTTACACGCTGCCGTTTTTGTACGTGGGGAGCTGGCGACGCATCATGTTTCCGGAGCGGGGCAGTGCCGTGCCGTTCACCATCCGGAATTATGCCTATGTCGATGAGTACGGACGCGAGACGGTGACCTGGATTCGAAACTTTGCTACGCTCAGGCCTCGCCGCTTCGATGCTTACATGATTTTCAGCCAGCAGCGTGCGCGCATTGTGGATTATCTGGGCACGCATCAGCATCTGGCTGTGGACATTGAGTTGTCCGTCGATGAAAGAGGCGGTCTTCGGCTGCGATCAGGGGAGCAGCGTTTCTACGAAGGATGGATTGGATTCAGTTTTCCCTTGCTCTTCTCCGGAGTGGCAGACGTCTGCGAATGGTTTGAAGAGAAAGACCAGCGTTTTCACATCGAAGTGAACGTCGTGAATCGGGTGTGGGGCCCGTTGTTTGGGTACCACGGTTCTTTCGATGTGGAGTGGCTCAGCGTGCGGCCGGAGGAAGTTCCCGCCGATCTTTTGCCGGTGCGGTGCGAGCGCAGGGAGTAGAGGCCAGGAGTAGACATCGGCGAGGCCCTACGAGCATAGCGGTCTGCCATGGGTTGGGCCGTCCCCGACACTGCTTCTGCTGCCCCTAATGGTGGTGATGTTCTTCCGGGCGGGCGCGGCCTTCGCGGGGGGCGCGGCGTTCTTCTTCGCTGCGTCCGATCAAACGGTGACCTTCGGCGCGGCGCGCGGGTTCATAGCGGTGCACTCCGGCGTAGGGATGCGCGTACAAGCGGCGATTGGCCCAGGTGCGTCCCCAGGGTGCATTGTTGATGAAAACTCCGTGGCCGCGCCAATCAAAGCGGGCGAAGCCCCATCCCCAGGGACGGAAGGCTACGCCGATATTGATGCCGAAGCCAAAGCCGATGGCGCCGCCCACGAAAAATCCCGGGCGAGGCGGCCAGAAAACCACCAGCGGATCGTAGGCGGGGACGCAGATGAAGCCGGGATTTACCGGCTCGATATCAACGTAGGGCCCGTCGGCGTTCACGGCGATTTGTTCGTTGCTCTTCAGGTAGCCGAAATCTTTGGCTTTTTGGCGCATGCGCTGGACTGCGTCCATTACGTCTTGACGCTGCGCGAGAAAGGCGTTGCCGAGATTCTGGGTCCAATCGAGGTCGGAAGCCATGCTGTCGAGGACGGACGGAAACGGCAGCAGCGCCTGAACGCTGGGGTCGTAGGAGAGCTGATCGGCGGTGATGGCCTTCGCGAGATCGTCGCCGGCGAGGTAGTGGTGCTCGTCGGCCCATTTGGCAGCGTCAGGAATCTGGTCAGAATAGGTTGCGGCGGCGAGAACCTGCGCCAGAAGCGGGTCGGGATAAAGCGCGATGCGGGAGACCAGTTTGTCTAATTGATCAGGAGAAAAGGAAGGCGGAGCCTGGTCGGAAGCCTGGTCCGGGGGCGGAGCTTGATTCGGTTCCTGGGCCGGGGCTGCGGCTGTGCACGCGATGAAGAGAGACGCGGCGAGAAGACTCACGATGAATTTGTTGCTTGGTAATTTGTTGCTTCGCGGGGAAGATTGCATTCCCTTGCTCCGTTCGAGTTGCGACTCTACACCGTAAATCCTCGAGATAAGAAATGGATGCGCTCTTGTCTCTGCACGTTGCGAGGAATTTGCGGCGGCTCCGTGTAAAGAAAAGTGACGGCCGTGCAGCAAACTGGGATGCGTGAATCAAAACCGCAGGGTCGTCGTGACTTCGAGTGCGGGTATATCATTCCGTCGGCTATGGACACGGTGGATCCGGCAACGGAGTGGTGGCGGCTCGTGGAACATTACCGCCAGTTGACTGATGATGAGCTCATCGACCTTGCGCGCAAGCGGGTGGAATTGACTGCTGTCGCGCAACAATGTCTGAGCGACGAGATATCCACTCGCAGGTTGAAGGTCGAACCAGTCGAGGCAGAGGAAGCGCCTGCGGCGCCGGCCCCCGAGCCACCGGACTCACCTTACGCTGAGGACCGGTCGCTGGTGACTCTGTGCACTGTGTGGAGCGTGCGCGATGCCCTGCAGATACAGACTCTTCTGGAGCGCGCGGGGATTCCGTTCTACTTCGGGGAGGAGAGGGCGACTAGTGTCGACAGAGTGGCTGCGAATTTTGCCGAGGGCGTAGGCGTTTCGATCATGAACGTAGGGCTGCCATTCGCTCGCGACCGGTTGCGCGACTACTTTCCGAAAGATGTGCCAGCTTCCGAAAACCGTGGTGAGCTCCCTGACGTTTTCATTCGCTGTCCCAAGTGCAACTCGGAGGAGGTTGTCTTCGAGCACATGCAAGGCGAAGATCCGACCACCCATCAGAAAATCGTGCAGAAGTACCAATGGAAATGCGATTCCTGCGGCTCCGAGTGGGAGGACGACGGCGTTGCAAAGTAATGTTGCAAGGACAATTTAAGGCAATCAGGAGGACGCGATCGGGGATGAGGAGTGCCGGGACTCGGCAAAAGCAGGCCAGGAGTCCGGAGGAGGTTGAGGCCGCAGACACGCCTCGCTCGGCGGGGCGGACGAATGCGTCCGCCCCTACACAAGAACTCTACGCGCGGGCACCGATAGCGGCGGGCTCGGGCGTGGACACGGTCTTGTCTTCGCCGTTAGCTTTCTGCTGGCCGCTCTGGCCGGTAGTACCGCCCTTGCGAATGTCGATGCCGCCTTTGAAGAAGGCGCCGTCTTCAATGGAGATGCGGGCTGCGACTACGTCACCAGTGAGTGAGCCGTCGCTGCGGATATCCACGCGGTCGCTGGCGGTGAGGTTGCCGCGCACCTTGCCGAGGACCACGATCTCGCGGGCGTTGATGTTGGCTGCGACTACGCCGTTGCGTCCGATGGTGACGCGGTTGCCGGCGAGATTGATGGAGCCTTCGACCCGCCCGTCAATGTAAAGGGACTCGGAGCCGGTGACCTCACCCTTGATGACCAGCGACTTGCCGATGGTGGCCTGGTCGGCGGTGGTGGTTGCGGTCATAGGACGCGGGGCAGGAGTTGGATCACTGGCTGCCATTGCAGGCGTGCTTGGGGTTGACGTAGTAGGACGCTCTGGCTCGGCTGGCCGGCCCGGGGTCTGAGGCTGATTCGTCGGCTTCCACATGGGGTAAAAGTCCTTTCCTTTTGGGGATTAGAGGTCATCCGCCGCATTTCCGTGACCAAACTCGATTGTACTCCCAGTCTCAAAGTGAGCGCTGTGGAAAAGTCCTTTATTTTCAACGGGAGTTCCTAGTCAGATACCGCTTTTCGGGCATGTCCCAACGGGTATTCTTAGGGCTTAGAGACGTTAGTCTGCGAGAACCGTGTAAAGGTTGCCGGAAAAAATTGCGGGCTGGAGGAAACTTTCCACCGCGGGCGGAGTATGCTCTAGGACGAAGATTAATCGAAGATCGGTTTCGGCCGTCCAACGAGTGCCGTGGTTCGAATCACCAGAATTAAATCCACAGACGGAGTGAACCCATGTTAGAAGAAGCCACCCAGCCTCCCCTTGTAATCGCCCGGCCTCAGGCCGGCGAGTATGCGCCTTACTACGAACGCTACATTTCGCTGATAGAGGAAAACGACATTCTCGCCACGCTCGACCGGCAGCGGCGGGAGATGGTGCTGCTGCTTTCCGGGTTGAGCGAGGAGCAGGGCGACTTCCGCTATGCGCCGGAGAAATGGAGCGCGAAGGAAGTGCTGGGGCACGTGTGCGATACGGAGCGCATTTTTGCCTACCGCGCACTGCGTATTGCGCGCGGCGATGCCACGCCGATGGAGGGATTTGAACAGGACGACTATGTGAAGAATGGTCCGTTTGCGCGGCATGTGATCGCCGAGGTGATTGAAGACTACATTGCGGTGCGGCGGGCGACGATCTCGCTGCTGCGGAGTCTGGAGGAAGCGGCGTGGTCGCGACGCGGCGTGGCGAATAAAAATGAGGTCACAGTGCGGGCGATTGCCTACACCATCGCGGGGCATGAGGTGCATCATCGGGGGATTTTGGAGGAGAAGTATTTTGGACGGTGAACTCCTACGATGACGCAACCGGCACTTACAGAACTGCTGCATGGCAAAGGCGCTCACGCGGACCCCATCGCTTGCGTCGAGGATTTGTCTCCGGCGCTGGCGGCGCGGACGGTAGAGGGATTTCCGCACTCGGTGGGGCAACTGGTGTTTCACATGAATTACTGGATGGACTACGAGTTGAGGCGGATTCGCGGCGAGAGACCGGCGTATCCGAAGCATGCGGTGGAGAGCTTTCCGGCGGCGCCGGCGCCCCGTGATCCTAAGCAAGCCGCGGCTGAGTGGGAACGGCTGCGTAAGCGCTTTGCGGACTTGTTGGAGGGTTTCACGGCGCTCGCGAAATCGTCGCGGCAGGAACTCGACCGCGCGATCGAAACCGGGCAGGAAGGCGACACGAAAGTTGCGGGGACGCTTGAGGCAGTGTTGTGGCAGATGGTGGCGCACAACAGCTATCACACTGGGCAGATCGCGATGCTCCGGCGCGCGCTGGGGGCGTGGCCGCCGCGCGGCGGCGGCGATAGTTGGTGAGTCATAGCGGTCTGGAGGACAGACGAATGAGACTCGGCGCAATGTGCTTTCTGTGGTTTCCCCTTTTGTTTATGGGCCAGCCGTTGGTGGGACAAACCGGGGAAACCGACGAGCGTGCCATCCGCGCCGTGATGGATCGGTTCGTGGACGCATGGAACCATCACGACGCCAAGGCCTTCGCGACGGTGTTCGCCGAAGATGCGGATTTCACCAACTGGCGTGGCACAGGAGCGAGCGGCCGCACCAAGATTGAAGCCTTCCACGCGCCCGTTTTTGCCACGATTTTCAGCAAAAGCCACTTGGAATATACGGATATCAAGACGCGGTTCGTCCGCCCCGACGTTGCCACCGTGGATGTGCATTGGAAAATGAGTGGCGCCATCGACGCGCAAGCGAATCCCCGGCCGGAGCGGGAGGGGCTGCTGAGTTTCGTGATGGCAAACAGTGCGGGAGAGTGGGAAATCGTGGTGATGCACAACCTCGACATTTCCGCACTGCCGCCGTCGTAATGAACCGGCCTTCGCCCGTGCGGTATGCTGAGGGCTGACAGCTGATTGCTGACGGCTGAATTCTTCTCCATGCTTTCCGATTCCACCATTCTCAAACACCTTGCGCGGCAGCCGAAGCGCTCGGCGGGATTTAAGCAGCTGGTGCGCGAGCTGGGAGTGCGCGGCGATGCGCGCGGTGAACTCAATAACCTTCTGCAAAAACTTACCAGCAGTGGACAACTGATTCTGGTCGACTCCGACCGCTACGCCCTGCCTGCGGTTGCAGCCGACAGGAATCTGGTGGCGGGACGGCTCACCATGCATCGCGACGGGTTCGGATTTGTGATTCCGGAGGGGAGCGCGCTCAGCCCGCAGATGAAGGCGCGGATCACCGGCGATATTTTTGTGCCGCCGCATCTGATTGGCAATTCCATGCATGGGGATCGGGTGCTGGTCGACATCAGCAACGTGCGCCCGGATGGGCGAGCCGAAGGGCGGATTGTGCGGTCGGTGACACGCGCGCATTCCACGGTGGTGGGCATTTTTCACTATGGCAGCCGGCACAATTATGTGAAGGCGATCGACAGCAAGATTACCCAGGAGATTGTGATTCCGGCGGGGATGGAATATCCGGAAACCAAACCTGCAGAGGACGCGGAAGAACGAGAAGGCTACGAAACAGCTGGGTCGTCAAGTAAAGATTCGTAAAAGACAGGGCGCTTTTACAACCTCGGCTCATAATCTGTATAAGCGTCTCCCAGATCGAAGGTCGAACACGTGGAGAAAACCATGCTAAGAGAACGCCTACTTGCATCGACCCTGGGCTTCGTTGGTTTGGTCGCGGTCTCTGTTGTTGCGCAAAACCCAGGCGACCCGGCGAACATCGCGAACGTCGCGGACATCGCGAACGTCGCGGGCAATCCGAAGTGTGAAGCATGCGAACGTGCGCCGAGCTCCGTGCGTGAACCATACTCCGTAGCGTCACCGGAGTGGTATAAGAATGGACATTTCGATCCGGAGAAGCGGACCAAGAAGCTGAGCAGGCAACTGAAGCTGACGGCAGACCAGCAATCGCAGATGCTCGACACTTTGGAGTCGACGAAGTCGCAACTAGAGGCCGTGTGGTCAGACCGGTCTCTATCCAGGAAGGTCCGTAACCGCAAGCTGGCACTCATCCGCCAGGCATCGAACGACCAGATCTGCGCATTTTTGGAGAAGGAACAGAATGCGAAATTGGTGCGGATACGGAACTCGTATGCTTACCATGACAGCTCGCCACCGAACTGGTTTTCACGATAATGAACGACGGCTTTCGGAAGGCTCAAGCGAATATCGTTAAGGTCAGTCCCACGAAACCGGTCGCGTATCTGTCAGTTCGCGGCATCGTGGCCATTGTGGCGCGGATCACTGGTGTAACATCGCCGTTTCCCTGGTCGACCGGCCATTCCCTAAGGAGTTCGAACCGTGATTCAAAACGAAGTCGAAATCGCCGCCAACGTCAAACAAGCCGTCCCATTTTTCATGGTGTCAAACCTCGAAGCGTCGCTGCGCTACTACGTCGATGGCCTCGGCTTCCACATGACCAACCAATGGATCGACCAAGGCAAACTCCGCTGGTGCTGGCTCGAACTCGGCAGCGCAGCCCTGATGCTGCAGGAATACGCCAAAGACCGCGTGCCCACCGAGAAGCGCGGCGTGGGAATCTCCGTCTGCTTCCAATGCGCGGATGCTTTAAAGATTTATCGTGAAGTCACATCGCGCGGAATCCCCGCGAAACGGCCTTTCGTCGGAAACGCCATGTGGGTCACGATCCTCATCGACCCCGACGGCTACAAACTGGATTTCGAAAGCCCCAGCGACGCCCCCGAAGAATCCGAGTTCTCAGAAACGGATGCTCCGTAAGAGTAGCGCTAAAGGCACGGACGCCAGATTGCTGGGAGGCCCGAAGCCGCTGCGCCGCAGTATTATTGTGGAGGGAAATGTCGAACGTCAGGCAACAACTCTCGAAGACCGTGAGGTGCCGGACCTGTTTTGCTCCCGTTCGCGATGGCTACCCAGGAATAACGAAAATGGAAATCACCGCATGAGTCTCTATTCGGCCACGGGCAGCGCTGAAAGCGAGCTATCTTTGCAGCAGTTGCACGACCTGCTCGTCGAAAGTCTTGCGAAGCTTGGAAAGCGCAACCGGGTTCTCGTCGTGCCACCGGATCAGAGCCGCGTGCATTCGCGCGCCGGCGACCTGACGCGCTACGCCTGGGAGTATTTCGGCGACCGGCTCCAGGCGGTTCTGCCTGCCCTCGGCACGCATGCTGCGATGGATCCGGGCCAGCTCGCGCGAATGTTTGGCGCCATGCCGACAGAGCTTTTCCGCGTGCATAAGTGGCGTACGGACGTCGAGACTCTGGGCGAGGTCCCGTCCGAGTTTATCCGCGAGCAATCGGAAGGCAAGCTGAACTATGCGTGGCCGGCACAAGTGAACCGGCTCATTGTGCATGGCGACTTCGATCTCATTCTCTCCATCGGCCAAGTCGTGCCCCATGAAGTGATCGGCATGGCCAACTACACAAAGAATATTCTCGTGGGCACGGGAGGCCGCGAGAGCATCAACCGGAGCCATTACCTGGGTGCGGTTTACGGGATGGAGCGCATCATGGGCCGCGCAGAGAACCCCGTGCGCAACGTTATCAATTACGCATCCGATTCTTTCCTCAGACATCTGCCCATCGTCTACGTACTCACGGTTGTCGGGCGCACGCCGGACGACCGATTGGCAGTGCGCGGCCTTTTCATCGGCGACGATGTTGAGTGCTTTCACCGCGCCGCCGCGCTGAGTTTGAAAGTGAACTTCGAAACCTTGGACGAGCCCATGCAGAAGGCTGTCGTTTATCTTGACCCACATGAGTTTCACAGTACATGGCTGGGCAACAAGGCGATCTACCGTACGCGCATGGCGCTGGCCGACGGTGCGGAGCTGATCATCCTGGCGCCTGGCATAAAGGAATTTGGGGAAGACCGGGCCATCGATGGGCTGATCCGCAAATACGGCTATCGTGGAACGCCGGCCACTCTCGAAGCCGTGAGTGCCAATGCGGATCTCGCCAGCGACCTTAGCGCGGCGGCTCACCTCATACACGGCTCCTCCGAAGGTCGCTTCACCATCCGGCTGTGCCCCGGTCATCTGAGCCAAGAGGAAGTTGAGGGAGTGGGCTTTGAATATGGCGATCTGGAAGCCATGCTCACGCGCTACAGCCCCCAGACCCTTCGCTATGGCAACAACCGGGTCGACGGCGAAGAGGTTTTCTTTATTTCAAATCCCGGTTTAGGACTGTGGGCGTACCGCGGAAAATTGCTGGGGCCGGACGCGTGATCGTGGTCGTGGTAAGCGATGGCGCGGTCCCCATGTCCGAATCTTGAGGCCCGACCGGTTCCGCGCGGTGATCCGGTTGAGCCTTCCGTACGGAGTGCGCACGGATGGCGCGTTCAGGCCAACAGAAGGAATGCGCAACCGTCCAAATTGCAGGCATTCCATGGCAAATGCTTGCTCGTTGTGGGCACAAGTCGGTGGACAAGGATTCATGATCTCGCAACCTGTTTGTGTAGCCCCTGCCGGCGACCGTTGTGGGGAAGGGGTTGTTTGGCACCCGGGGCATGCCGCCGTGTATTGGACAGACATCAACCGCTTTCTGATTCATCGCCTCACGCTGGCCGACGAGTGCGTCCGCACGTGGTTCTTTGAAGAACCTGTGACCGCTCTTACGCTGACGGATCGGGACGAGGTACTCGCGGTCGTGCTGGGCTCGTGCGTGATTTTGTGGGAGCCTGCGTCCGATTTGCGACACAAGGCAATCTATCGGCTCGAGGGATGGCCGAAAGTTCGCCTCAACGAGGCACGAGTCGACCCCAGCGGTTCGCTCTGGGTCGGGTCGATGCAAAACAACGTGAATCCGGATGGCTCACCTTGTCCGATGGATGGCAAGCACGGGGTTCTCTATCGTCTCGACCCCGATGCTGGCGTAAGCGTGCACAAGACGCAGATTGGCATTTCCAATACCCTGGCGTGGAGCCCCGACGGCCGATGTCTTTATTTCGCCGACACGCTGGCCAACACGATTTGGGCGTATGACTACGATCCGGCCACACGCAAGATCGGAAATGAGCGGCCCTTCTTTCAGAACTTCGCGCGCGGCCGGCCGGACGGTTCGACGGTCGATGCCGAGGGCTATCTCTGGAACTGTCGCTATTCCGGCGCCTGCATTGTCCGCGTCGCGCCCAATGGCCAGATCGACCGCATCGTCGAAATGCCGGTGCAGAACATCACAACCTGCATTTTCGGCGGCCCCGACCGAGAAACTCTGTACGCCACCACAGCGGCGGCTGGAGCGCCAGCCAGCGATCGATTGGCTGGCGGACTGTACGCGATTCGGACTACGGTCAGCGGCCTGCCCGAGAACCGATTTTGTGTGTTCGGTTCATAAGTTCGTGCAGCGCGCTTTCCAAGTCTCGTTTTCCGAACTCCGGGGTTTTGCGTTTGCCTCATCGCTCGTCAAGCGAGGAACCTCGGTTACCACACAAACGAGGTGATCGAGTCCGCAGGAAGCGCCAACTTCAAGGCGCGAGTTCCGAGCGTACATTGCACCTGCTGTTCGAGACCCTTGTCGCTGTTGGTAACCACCAGCACATTGCTGCCATCGCTATTCCTGGCCGCAACATGCTCAATACCGGGCAAGTCGCCGGAAGAGGCGAAAATGTGCGCCCCTCTTTGAATTAGCTTGGAGTAGTGAGGGAAGGCATAGTAATTCCCGCTGTAGCTGAGCTGTTGGGTTTTAGAATTGATGGAGACCAGCCCTCCCGGTCTGTTGGGACGCGCCGGAGTTGTGATGTCAGGCTTTCCGTTTTCATCGAGGAGAAGGTTCCAGACGCAAATCATTCGGGCCCAGTTGCGAAGCATGTTGGTAAAGGCACTCGACCATCGGGCCCAGTCCGTTCCGAACGGGGGACGATTCGACGACATTTGTTCTGCCGGCTCGAAGAGGTGAGCCGGAGGTCCTCCCTCCGTAAAGTACATGTGCTTCTCCGGAAACATGTCATGCACGCGGGTCATGGCATCCGGCGCTCCTGCGTAGGAGTGCCAGGCGACTCCGTCCACGTACTTGTACACTGCCGGGTCGCTCAGTTCATCCACGACGCGGCCCCACAGGTTATAGTTGTGATCGAGAATCCATATCTTGGTGTCCAGCGAGGCTTTTTCCAAAGCCGGACCCAAATGCTTCGTCGCGAAGCCGATTTCATATTGCTGACCCCAGAGGGTGGCGGGAAAATGTCCGTCCTGGTCCGTGTCCACTTCGTTGTTGACGGTGACCGCCTGAACCTTTACTCCGTCGGCGGCATAATCCTGGAGGAACTTGATGAAATATTGCGCAAGGGAGGGGAACCAGCGCTCGCGTATGGAGCCGCCCCACATCGATCCACCGGCTTTCATCCATCCGGGGGGACTCCAAACGCAGGAGAACAGGTAAAGATCCGGATTCAGTTCCCTGGCATCCCGCAGCGTGGGAAGGATCCAGGCACGGTCATGCTCAATGCTGAACTGCTTCAACTCCGGATCGGGTTCTTGGGTGTCATCGTAGCTGTAGAGCTTGGTCGAGAAATCACTTGCCCCCATGCAGGTGCGTCCCACGGAAAGGCGCAGTCCGGCGGGTCCATAAAGGTCCGACAAGAGCGCATGCCGGGCATCCGGTGCCATCTGATGCAGGAGATAGCAAGAGGCATCGGTGAAGGCGCCACCGAATCCAATCATTTCCTGGTACTGCCTGCCGGGTTCAAGGTGAATGCCAAGGGCAGACACTCCCGTCCATGGTTCCCATTGCGGGGGTGATGGCATCGGCTGAAATTTCTCATTGGGTGTCGTTCTCCAGGCTCGTACGGTCCCGGGAGCGCCTTGGGTGTCAGCGTACAGTGCTGTAGCTTCGCCGGCAGCCACGGCCACACCGGCCGATGCAGCCAGCTTCAGAAAATCGCGTCGATTTGTCGTGTGCATAAACTCTCCCCGTAGCAAAGGTTCGTATCCCAGTTAGACTGGAACAACTTCTAGGTACCGACCCAACGTTGTACGCATGCGGATCACATCCACCCCTTCCTCTCTTTCATGGTCTAGTGGGAGTCACGCGGAATCGGAGCGCCGCTAGATCCCACCAGGAAGTCGAGGTCTGCTCCCTCATGGGCCTGAAGCACATGGTCGAAATACAGTTTTGCCCACCCACGTTGGGGAGCGGGGGGCGGTGTCCATTGCGTGCGGCGCTGACTGAGGGTGGCGTCGTCCACTTCCAACTGAATCAGCCGGCCAGGCACGTCAAGCGTAATCATGTCACCCGAGTGGACCAGCGCCAGCGGTCCGCCAGCCGCAGCTTCTGGCGAAACGTGCAGTACGACCGTTCCATAAGCGGTACCACTCATGCGCGCATCCGAAACGCGGACCATGTCCGTTATGCCTTTGCGTAATAGTTTGACCGGGATCGGCATATTTCCCACTTCCGCCATGCCGGGATAGCCGCGCGGGCCACAGTTCTTAAGCACCATCACGCAATTTTCATCGATGTCCAGACTCTCGTCATGCACCCGCGCGTGCAGATCCTCCACGTTCTCGAAAGCCACTGCGCGCCCGCGGTGCCGAAGCAGGTGTGGGCCCGCCGCCGAAGGCTTGATGACCGCCCCATGCGGCGCGAGATTTCCTCGCAGCACCGCAATGCCGGCGTGAGATTTGAAGGGTTCGGCAAAGCGCCGGACCACGTCCCAGTTCCAGCACTCTGCGTTCGCCACATTCTCCCAAATCGAATGTCCATTCACGGTCAAGGCATCCCGATGCAAGATGCCCGCTTCGCCCAGCTCCCGGAGTACGACGGGAAGGCCGCCGGCGTAATAGAAATCTTCCATGAGGTATTGGCCCGACGGCTGCAGATTCAGCAGGCAAGGCAGATCTGATCCCAGCCGGTCCCAGTCATCCAAAACAAGCGGCACGCCCACTCGCCTGGCCAGCGCCAGCAGGTGAATGACGGCATTGGTGGACCCTCCGACCGCTGCGTTGTTGAAAATGGCGTTTTCCAGGGCGTTCCGCGTCAGGATCTTAGAAATTCGAAGGTCTTCGTTGACCATCTGGACGATCCGCCGTCCGGTCAGTTGGGCGAGCGTGCTGCGACGCGCGTCCACCGCCGGGATGGCAGCGTTTCCGGGCAGGCTCATGCCCAGTGCTTCCACCATGCAGGCCATGGAGGAGGCGGTTCCCATGGTCATGCAATGCCCCTTGGAACGGTTCATGCAGCTTTCCGCTTCGAAGAATTCACTGAGCGGCATTTTGCCGGCGCCCACCAGTTCGATCATCTTGAACACGCCCGTGCCCGAACCCAGTTCGCGGTCGTGGAATTTGCCGTTCAACATGGCGCCGCCGGATAGACCGATCGTGGGCAGATCGCACGATGCCGCCCCCATCAGCAAAGATGGCGTGGTCTTATCGCATCCCATCAGCAGGACGACTCCGTCGATGGGGTTTCCGCGAATCGACTCTTCCACGTCCATACTGGCGAGATTGCGAAAAAGCATTGCCGTGGGACGCAGCTGCGATTCGCCCAGCGACATCACGGGAAACTCCAGGGGGAAGCCACCCGACTCCCACACTCCTCGCTTCACACATTCCGCCAGTTCACGAAAGTGCGCATTGCACGGGTTCAACTCCGACCAGGTGTTGCAGATTCCGATGACCGGCCGGCTGAATACGTCGTGGGGCCAACCTTGATTCTTCATCCAGCTTCGGTGCGAGAATCCGTCGCGATCGTTTCTTCCGTACCAGGAGCGACTACGCAGGTTACTCATCATTTTCTCCCTGTTTCTTTGCTCGACTCCTACCAAAGGAGCCAATACAGCACAAACGTGATCGCAGTCAGGACCGCGAGCTGCAGGCGCCAGTCGAATATCCCGCGAAAGCGTTCCGTCTGCCCTTTCCAATTGATCGTTAGTTTTTCCAGTTTCGCGGGGTCAGTTTTTCTGGTGAAGGAGGATACAGCAAATAGTGTAATGGTGGCCGCCAGTGTTCCCCAGAGTCCGCGGTATGTGTAATTGAGGGTCAAGGGACTGGCATGGAGCATGGGAAAGAGTCGGCTGCCGGTTTGGGGGCCGATCAACTGGTCCGTCACAAACACAATGCCAAACACCGATCCCACGAACACCGAAGCCAATGCGCCCGCCGCAGTCACGCGTTTGCTCAAAATTCCGAACACGATGGCCGGAGCAACCGGCAACTCCAGGTAGAGCGTAACCGCCTGCAAGTACTTATAGAGACCGTCCGGAGTTTTGTAGACTGCGTAGGCCGCCATGACGCCGAGCAGGGTTGCCGCTACGATGGCAAACCTTCCCAGCAGCACCTGGGAGCGCTCGCTGGTCCGCGGGCGAAAATGCAGGACGAAGTCACGCACCGCCAGCGTGGAAACCGAATTCATAACCGACAGTGTCGAGCCGATGAGAGATGCGAGCAGGGCAGCAAGGAGCAGTCCACGTAGTCCAGTGGGGAGCAGTTCATTGAGCAGAGTCACGAAAGTGGTCTTGCTGTTCCGTCCAGGAAAGAGCGCGAGGGCAATGACCCCGGGCAGCGCGAAGATAAATACTGGCGTGAGCTTCAGGAGCACCGTAAACATGGCGCCCCAACGTGCCTCGTCGATGTTGCGCGCGCCCAGCACGCGCTGCACGTTCACCTGATCCACACCCCAGTAGAAGGTGCCAGCATAAATCGCCGTAAGGAGAACGCCCCAGAACGGGTAATTCGGGTCATCGTACGGTTTCGCGATATGTATCGCGTGAGGCACTTTTAGGGCAAGCTCGTGCCATCCTCCCACCCGGTGCAGCCCGGTGAGCACCATGACGGCGCAGCCCAGAATGATAATTCCCGTCTGGATCGAATCGGTGTAGGCTACCGCGGTGAAGCCGCCGACAATGGTTACGCAGGCGGCAACGATCCCCATGATCCAGACCACATTCATCACGTCCCAACCGATGAGTCCGTGTAACACCAGCGCACCCGCGTAAAGGTGGAATGCCATCTTGGTGGTGATGGAAATGGCCAGCATCAGCCCGGAGAAGAGGACGCGCGCCGCGGGATGATAGCGCGTTTCGAGAAATTCGGGCGTGGTGAACACCCGATTGCGAATGAAGAAGGGAAACAGGAACATCGCGGCAAATCCCAGGCACCAGCAGGTGGTGAGTTCGACGGTTCCGGCTGACAGTCCGTACCGGTAAGCGTCACCTGAGAGCCCCACCAGGTGCTCTGCCCCGATGTTGGTGGCAAACAAAGACGCGCCGACCAGAGGCCAGGTAAGACTGCGGTCCGCCAGAAAAAAGCGGGAGCTGTCCGCGGAAGATTTCTTGCGGACGGCCAGATACAGACCGAGAAGGATGCTCGAACTTAAGACGATGAGACAGATGGCCCAGTCGACTAAGCCGAGGGAAAAAGACATTTGTCCGTCCCTAGAGATCCGAGTGGCCGTTGAGCGCCGCCCCTCACCTGCTTGCGCGATCGCTTCATGGGCGTGAGCCGAGCCATTCGAGCCGAAACCCGGTAACGTTCACTGCGCGGTAAGCCCGCCATCAATCAGCCAATTGCAGCCCGTGATCGAGGTCGCCGAAGGACCGAACAGAAAGGCGACCAGGTCTGCTATCTCTTCTACGGTGATGAACCTCTTCACCAGAAAACGCCCCAACAGAATGGGGACGTCAATCTGCCCTGCAGCGATTAGATTCTCGGTATTTGTAGTGAGAACCGCACCGGGGGAAATGGTGACGACTCGTATGCGAGGCGCTAATTCCACCGCCATGGCTCGGCCCATCGCGACCAGAGCCCCTTTCGTGGACGCGTATCCGGTCAAATAGGCATTCCCGATGCTGGCATTCACCGAAGCAATGTTCACGATGCAGGGGTCGGGAGCGCGGTCGGGAGAGCCACTGCAAATGGCCCTGGCAAATTCCTGGCTGAGGAAGAACGGCGCGCGCTGATTGATCGCGATCAGACGATCGAACTCCTGAATCGTTGTTTCCGCCAGCGCCTTGTGCAAACTCCAGGCCGCACAGTTTATCAGGCCATTCAGTGAGTCCACTTTTTCCAATGCTGCGCGCATCACGTCGCGTGGAGCATCGGGCTCCGCCAAATCTCTGACTAAGGCGATCGCTGAGCTGGCAAAGATGGGCTCCGCCAGATGGTCCTTGACCACGGGATCACAATCCACCAGCACCGTTCGGGCTCCGGCCGCAGCCAAGCGGCGAGCGATTCCCAGACCTAGGCCCTGAGCGGCTCCCGTAATGAGAATTGTGCGGTTTCTCAAATCCATGTCGAAATCTTAGCCGAACCCTGAGAACGGCACGAAAACTATGCTAAGCGCATTTTTTTTAATTTCGGATACAATGCCCAAGCACTTATCGTCCGCTTACCTTTTGTAGATGCGGACCCAATTGTAGATGCGGACCCAATGCTGTCTCCGCACCTTATGCCGCACCTTCCCCCGTGCCGGTTTCGATCTCACCCAAAGCCACAAGTAACTCCTTCAGTTGCGCAGCGTGGGCTCGAGAGATCGCAGAAAGAGGCCTTCGGCTCTGCCCTACCGGGATTCCGCGTAACAGTGCCGACTCCCGGGTTACAGCCAGCCAATGCGGGTCGTTATCCGGCGACGAGGCGGCTCGAAATTCGAGTCGAATGAGGGGCACCAGGGGGTAAAAAAGCTCGCGCGCCGCTTTTAGGTTTTGTTCGACCGCCAGCAAGCGGTGCAGCCTCACAGCCCGGCTGGGCACGATCATGGGCAAACAGCTGATCCATCCGTCAGCGCCAACCGCCAGCCCTTCAAAGGCAATCAAATCGTTACCGACAAACACAGTAAACGACGACCCACAGAGAAGTTTCGTATCGCGGACCCTGCTGACCTCAGCGGTCGACCATTTCACCGACTGCACTACACCCTCTTCGGCCAGTTGCTGGACCTCTTCCAGGGTAATGTCGATTCCGCTCGTGCCCGGGACGTTATACAGCATTACCGGAAGCCCGACCGCTGCACGCACTCTCCGGAAATGATCGAAAACATCGCGCTTCGGCGGCCGGAAGCCATAGGGTGGCATGACCATGAGCCCCTTGCAGCCGACGGATCTGGCGTACAGGCCAAACTCCAGCGCAGCCCGGGTGCTGTATTCGACGATTCCGGCCAGGATTGGAACCCTGTCGCCCGCTTCCTCCATCACCGCATCGAGAACAGCCTTGCGCTCGGCCATGGTGAGCGCGAGAGGCTCTCCCGAACTGCCCAATGGAACCAAACCATCGACGCCCTGCGAAAGCAGGAACCTCACAAATGCGCGAGTTCCGCTAAGGCTGACGCTTTCATCCTTCTCAAACGCGGTGATGGTGGGGGAATACACGCCCCGTGGCGAGAAGACCTCGGGAACAATTGTGGACAACTGAAACCTCCTAACACTAACCGAGTTCAGGAGAATACTGAAACGGAAAGAGACTATGGCCCTACGCAGTTCCGCGGGTTTGTTACATATCCGATTGCGAAATCTGTGAACGCCGGATACTCCCCTGCCAAGTTTTGATCGTTCGACAGCCCACGTAGGCCACAACACTCGACTCCCGGTGTGGTGAGCAAAGCGAGCAGCTGGTCATCCACTTCTTCCCGTGTGGCTCCGCTGATTGCCTGCAGATACTTCGTGTTGATCTCTCGCACGCCCCGCTTTCCCGCATGCCGAGTAACCAGCAAAGCAAACACGAAGTAAGTCCACGGTTTCCCTTTCGGCGGCAACGACTGCCCGATTGGAACATTCGAGATGAACTCGCCGTCTAGGATCGTTTTCGCTGAGAGGCAGTCTTTTCTTTCAACGAGCTGCTGACGGTACTTTTCGCTACCCCAGTGCGCCTGGGCTCGCCTGAAAGCGCCCGCTTGCTTCCGTGGTTTCATAGCAGGGATGCCTTTGTAGGCGTAGATTCCATTTCGGATGTAGCCGCGAACTTTCCCGGGAGCGGTGTCCGCGATCGCCGTTTCATCGGATGCGATGATCGCCGATTTGTAGGCTAGCTTAGATCGACTGACGCCTCGCCTCGCCGGAGCAGCCTGGGCAGCCGACGATCCATCCGAATGCGGGGGGGAGGGCTGATGGTCGCCGTGTGCGAAACACATCGCTGGTTGCGCTTACCCTTTAGACAATCGATTGTTTTGCTACGATGACGCACGAAACCATAATCTTTTCGAGGGCTGGCTGTCAAGTCAAAACTTCTTCCTGGCAGGTGCGATCCTGATTAGCGGGTCTCATGTCAGAGCCCACGCCATCGAAGCCCGGTCGCGCGCGACCGACTTGCATATTGGATTGGGCGGTCACATACTCCTCGGGGGCTTGCTCCCGGTCAGCGATTGCGAATCACCAAACTCCGGCGCATCTGGAGGGACAAGGCACGAAGCCTTTCCGGAGAGTTTTTTACGCCGGGAATCATCAATGGCCCCGCGGGAAGAAGGATCGGTAGGTGAGAGAAAAACGGCGGGTGGCATCTGGATCTGCAAGTCTGAAGAAGTTAGCCGAACATCTCGGTCTGAATCCTGCGACGGTCTCGGTTGTCCTCAATGACGTTCCCGGCCGGGCCATTCCTCAGGCCACACGCGACCGCATTAAGGCCGCGGCCAAAGAACTGAACTACCAGCCTAGTCTGCTGGCCCGCTCACTTCGCAATCGGCGCACGTTGAGTATCGGAATCCTGGTGCCAGATCTGAGCGAGGGTTATCACAATCAGGTGGTGGGTGGTATCGGCGATCATCTGACGGAAGCGGGATATTTTTATCTCACCGCGCATCATCGGCGCAGGAAACATCTAGTCGAAGAGTATGGCCGAATGCTGCTGGGCCGAGGCGCGGAGGCCCTGATTGCGATTGATACACCGTTGGAGCATCCGTTCCCCGTTCCGGTTGTGGCCGTGGGAGGACACCGTTCTATCGACGGCATCACCAATCTGATACTCGACCACCGGTTTGCAGCAGAATTGGTTCTGATGCATCTGCACGCTTTGGGACATCGGCGCATTGCCTTCGTGCGCGGCCAGTCGTTTAGCGAGGACGCGAGTGAACGCTGGCGTTGTATCGTTCAGGTAGCCCGTGAAGTAGGCATCGCGATCCGACCGGGACTCACCGTGCAACTTGACCGCGACGTCAGTTCCCCCGAATTGGGCTACCCTGTTATCCAACATCTGCTCTCCAATCGGGAGCAGTTCACCGCCCTGGTCGCCTTCAATGACATGTCGGCCATTGGGGCGATACGTGCCTTGCAGGATTCCGGGATGCAGGTGCCCGCGGATGTGTCCGTGATTGGATTCGACGATATCAGTGCGGCGGCATTCAATATCCCCAGGCTCACCACCATCCGCCAACCGCTCGCTAACATGGGAAGGATGGCCGCGCACTGCGTCCTGAGCCGGATTCATGGGAAAGAGAGGTTCCGGAAGCAGATTGTCGTAGAGCCAGAGCTGGTGGTACGTGAATCCACTCGAGCCATCCAACAAGAGAATCAGCCTGGGAAGAAACACAAAGTTCCCCGCTAGGTTTTCCGTGGTAGTCGTGCGCCCAGCTCGAGGGTCCGATCAAGGTGCAAACTGTACGTTAGACCATGATTGTGAAGGCCAAATATCACGGATTCTTGGTTGTCAGTTTATGCTCTGGAACGTCAATAACTAAGCACAGCGAAGGATTTAGGCCGAGCGGAAGTCGAAATAACAACCAATCCCGACAGAAGGAAATGACATCGCATGAGAACTCTGGCGAAAGATGTTGCCTATGCTGTTCGGATGTTAGCCAAGAGTCCCGGATTTAGCTTGGCGGCTATTTTGTCGCTGGCGATCGGGATTGGCGCAAACACATCGATCTTCAGCATCCTCGACGGGTTGTTGCTGCGGCCATTGCCCTATAAGGATGCCGGGCGGCTGGTGATTTTGTGGAATCGCTCTCCGGGCTTGAACATCACCGAAGATTGGTTCTCCACCGCACAGTATTTTGATATCAAGACCGGGCATCACGGCTTTGAGCAGGTGGCGATTGCAATCGGCGGCAACGACAACCTGACCAGTCATGGCGAACCCGAACGGGTGGGCACCATTCGCATTTCGTCGAACCTGTTGCCCATGCTAGGCCAGTCGGCGGCTCTTGGGCGCACCTTCTCGGCGGACGAGGACTCGCCCGGCAGGCCCGCCACCGCGCTGCTCAGCCATGGCATGTGGGAACGCCACTACGGCGCCGATCCCCGCATCCTCGGCCAGTCGGTCACGCTCAACGGATTGCCTTACGAAGTGGTCGGCATCATGCCGCCGAGTTTTTCTCTTCCGCGGGAAGTCTTGCCCACCCTCGGCGGAGCCGAGCAAGCTGACATCCTTCTGCCTTTGCCGCTTCCCGCCGATGCCGCGCAAAACCGCGATCACGAAGATTACAACATCATGGGCAAGCTCAAGCCCGGGGTTTCGGCGGCGCAAGCCCAGGCTGAGATGGATACCATCACGGCCCGCTTGCGCCACGATCATCCGCAAACTTATCCCCCGAACGGCGGCTTGACTTTCGGCATTGTGCCTTTGCTCGAGCAAGTCGTGGGTGATGCTCGGCCGGCATTGTTCGTTTTGCTGGGCGCTGTTGGCTTCGTGCTGGTGATTGCCTGCGCCAATGTGGCCAATCTTCTGCTGGCTCGAGCGGTTGCCCGGCAAAAGGAAATCGCCATTCGCACCGCGCTGGGAGCAAGCCGCTGGCGAATCGTTCAGCAGTTGCTCACGGAAAGCGTCTTGCTTTCTCTGTGCGGAGGGGCATTGGGCGTCCTACTTGCTTTCTGGAGTCTGCATTGGATTCAAATCCTGGGCCCCAAGAGCGTTCCGCGAATTCACGACATCGGCATCGACAGCGCGGCGTTGCTATTTACATTTTTGCTTTCCCTGGGTTCTGGAACTCTCTTCGGTTTAGCGCCGGCGCTGCGCATTTCCCGGCTTAACGTGAACGCGACTCTGCAAGACGCAAGCCGCGGTTCCGCCGGCACCAGCGCAGTCTGGGGACGGGGCAACCATCTTCGCAGACTGCTGGTGGTCGCCGAACTCGCGCTGTGCGTTATGGTGTTGATTGGCGCGGGACTGCTGATCCGCAGCTTTGGGCGCCTGCAACACGTGTCTCCAGGCTTCAACGCCAGGAATGTTCTAACCCTGGAGCTCACTCTGAACGGCCCCAAGTACAAAGATCCGCAAGCCGTTCTGGCTACCTACCGCGATCTTTGGAAGCGCGTGGAAGCACTGCCGGGGGTCACTGCCTCCGGCGGAGTCTCCGCTCTTCCGATGAGCCAAATGTTTGAATGGGGACCAATTACTGTGGAAGGCCGGGTCCTGCCGCCAGGAGAGAATTTCATCAATGCGGATCAGCACATGGTGAGCGGCCACTACTTCTCGGCGATGGAAATTCCGTTGCGCTCCGGCAGATTCTTCAACCAGCAGGACAACACGACCAGCCCCAAAGTAGTGATCGTTGACGAATACATGGCCCGACAGCTTTGGCCGGACCAGAATCCAATCGGCCAGCGAATTCATTATGGAGGCCTTAGCGACAACGAACCTTGGGAGACCGTGGTCGGGGTTGTAGGGCGGGTCAAGCAATACACGCTCGACGCCGATTCGCGCATCGCACTGTATCGTCCGCAAACCCAATATCCCACGGGCACCATGAATGTGGTGCTTCGCACCGGCGCCGACCCGGCCGCTTTGACATCTGCCGTCAAACAGCAGATTCGCGCCCTGGACAGCGATCTGCCCCTGTATAACGTCCGAACCATGGAACAGCGCATGGAGGAATCGCTGGCGCGGCGGCGCTTCTCCATGCTGCTGCTCGCACTTTTCGCCTGCGTAGCCCTGGCCCTGGCCACCATCGGCACTTACGGAGTCATGGCCTATCTGGTGAATCAGGGAACCCGCGAAATTGGAATCCGCATCGCATTGGGTGCCACGCAAATGGGCATCGTACGTTTAGTGGTCTGGAAGGGAATGGCCTTGGCACTCTCCGGTGTAGCCGTCGGACTCGCCGGTGCTTTCGCGCTTTCCCGTCTCATGCGAAGTCTGCTGTTTGGGGTAAGCCCCGCCGATCCGCTCACCTTCGTTGCGATTTCGCTCCTTCTGGCCTTCGTGACTTTGTTGGCCAGCTACATTCAGGCTCATCGCGCCGCCCATATCGACCCCATTGTGTCGTTACGCTATGAATAGCAATTGATGCGGCTACGGAACTCGTACGCTCACCATGATGCATCGGGTGTTTCCTTAGCCGGCCCCCGCCGTTCGCGCTTTTCGAAGGCTCGGTCGCGAGAACCAGGCACGCACCTGCACCCCCAGCCTGATCCAGAGCCGCGTCGATTCTCTCGCCATTAGTCCGCGCAAACGCGCTCGTCATGCTTCCTCGACACAGCGGCACGGATTCGATCGCAGATTCCTATCGCCAAATCACCGTTTGAGACCGTAGGTGCGCTCACCTGCCGGATTCCTTGAAACCAGATAAATATTCCTTTTCATAGCGGCTGCGGATGTGCATAATGAATCGTTTCAATTGCGGACTTCTTGGGTCTTGCTCGATTCCCGACTCGCGGAACGAGCATTGCGCCGCGATGGAAATTTGCTGGGACGGAATCTGCCAGGGAGGTGCCGGCCTCCTCTGTTCATCCGGATCAAGGGGGGAAACGTGACTTTCTCTGCTCAAACCCTTCAGGAAACTTGCCAGCACATCGTACGAACTCTAACCATCGCCATTCTCGTCCTGCTTCCTGCGGCACTATTCTGCCAAGGCTATTTCGGGACTGTGAGCGGTCTGCTGACGGATCCGTCGGCGGCCGTCATCCAGGGCGCAAAAATCACTCTTCTTGACGAGGAGAAGGGATACCAGTTTAGGGCCACGTCGGACAACGAGGGCCGATATTTGTTTGTTTCGATTCCGCCGGGGTTGTACTCCGTGACGGCGGAGATGCAAGGGTTTCAAAAAACCGTGCGTACTCATATCAAGTTGAACGTCAGCGAGAACGCGACTGCGAATCTCACTCTGAAGATTGTGGGGGCGGCGCAAAGTGTTGATGTTAAGGCCCAGGGCCAGAGCGTCGACACCGAAGATGCGGTGACCGGCCAGGTTGTCGACCGCAGGTTCATCAATGACCTCCCGCTCATTGACCGCAATGTCATGGACCTGACTTACCTCGCGCCCGGAGTCACCGACGTGGACGATCAGTGCCCCAATTGCGGCGGGACGAATTTTGCTTCCAACGGAAGCCGTGGGGCCAGTGCCGATATATTGTCGGACGGCGCCTCCATCACCAACTTCGAACCGAACGGCGGCGTCACTCAAGCTGTGTATGTTCCCTCCCCGGAAGCGGTCGAAGAGTTCAAAGTGCAACAGTCGAACTTCAGCGCGGAGTACGGTTTTTCCGGCGCCTCGATCATCAACATGGTCACACGCTCGGGCACGAATTCGTTCCATGGAAGCGCCTACGACTTCATACGCAATACCATTACGGACGCGAATAACTGGTTCAACGATCGCTACGGCATCCCGATTCCTCCCGTGCACCGGCACGAATTCGGTGGAACCATTGGCGGTCCGATCCTCAAGAACAAGACCTTCTTCTTCTTCGACTGGGATGGAACCCTTGCCAGTTCCATGAACACTTACCAGGCCGGTGTTCCCAGCGCCAACATGCGGACAGGTAATTTCAGCGAGATCTGTCCCGCAAATGGGAACACCGACGTTAACGGTAACTTCCACCCTGGCACGTGGGACACCACTCCCGGTACGCAGTATTACCAGGAATGCGTTCAAGCGGATAATGTGAATATATTCGTTCCGAGCGGCCAGCTTTTTGATCCATATTCTGGCGTCTATAACTCCGGCGACGGCGGACCGGTTCGTAGCACTTTCATCCCCAACAACCGAGTTGACCTCTATAGCAGCCCGGGCAGTCCGAATCTTCCCTCGAACCTTCAACCGCCCGCTGGGCCTGGCAACCTGATCGATCCTGTGGCCCTGAAGGTGTTGAATCTGTTTCCGCAGCCGAACATACCGAATGGTTCACTCTACGATAACTGGATTACCTCGGGAGCTACTCCCAGCAATAACGAGCAGTTCGATGTGAGAATTGATCATCGTTTCAATCAGAAAAACCTGTTGAGCGGCAAGTATTCCCAGGAGTGGAATTCCAATACTCCCTTCAACTGCTTCAAGACCTTCATCGATCCTTGCGCCGGAGGAGCGAACCGAAGCACCGCGCACGTGTTCGCGATTAACGATACCCACACCATC
>Ga0207014_1067_pt1 | contig 24951 bp, 35 predicted proteins | sample Alteio_BWMinCont_56_FD_153495 | JGI IMG/M metagenome (GOLD analysis project Ga0207014, IMG submission 153495) | Enriched cells from forest soil in Barre Woods Harvard Forest LTER site, Petersham, Massachusetts, United States -... | ecosystem: Environmental > Terrestrial > Soil > Temperate forest >...
AGAAGAAAAAAATAATGAAGAAGAAACATCAAGAGCGATTATTATGTTTCTATTTCGTTCTTCAAAATATTGTTTTATTAATAATTTGTTCATTCTTGCAGAACTTTTCCAATCAACAAAACGAACATCGTCTCCTTGCTGATATTCTCTTATCTGATCAAATTCATGTCCCGTTCCTTTAATTGCGCAACTTTGATCGCCAATTAAAGTTCCATTAAGGACGCGTTTTGTCTTAAATTTTATAAATTTAATTTTCTTTTTTATTTCAGGTGACAACATAAGTCATTTAAATAAGCTCGTATGGTTCGACAAGCTCACCACGAGCGGTTCATAAATTCATTTTTCCCTTCGCTCTGAGTAAGTCGAAAGGTTCGAGTAAATTTTAATAAATTCCATAATTTTTTAAAATTTCAGGAAGTTTAATTGTTCCATCAGCTTGTTGATATGTTTCCATTAAAGCAACAATTAATCTTGGCAAAGCTAAAGACGAACAATTTAAAGTATTAACAAATTCAGTTGATGAATTTGCATCCCTTTTAAATCTAATAAGTCCCCTTCTTGCTTGAAAATCCGTACAATTACTTGCTGAAGAAACTTCATAAAAGGCATTTTGTCCAGGCATCCAGACTTCAATATCAAATGTTTTAGCTGAAGCAAAAGAACAATCTTGTGCTGCCAATAAACTTACTCGATAATGCAATCCTAATTCATTTAAAATATTTTCGGCACATTCTAACATTATTTTTTGCTCTTTTTCAGAATTTTCAGGAGAACAAATGGTATATAACTCTACTTTTTCAAATTGATGTATTCTAATTAAACCATGTTCACTGGAACCATACGTACCAGCTTCACGTCTGAAACAACTCGTCCATGCCGTCATTCTTTTTGGCAAATCAGACGACATAAAAATATGATCACGATAAACATTTGTTAAATTAACCTCTGAAGTTGGAGTTAAATATAATTTATCTTCAGGTACTGAATAAACTTGATCTTTAAATTTTGGAAAATTACTCGCGGTTTCTAAAGATTTTTCATTAACTAAATATGGTGGCAAAACAGGCTGAAATCCATATTTAATATTATTTTTTAACATTAACATTGTTAACGCATAAATTAAATTTACAGATTCATTTTTATAAAATACAAATCTGCTGCCTGCCATTTTTGAAGCTGCTTCAAAATCAAACCAATCCAAATACTTACCAAGTTCAAGATGATTTTTTATAGGAAAATTAAATTTTGGCTTTTCCCCAACTATTTTTACAACTTTGTTAGATTCTTTATTTCCAGATGGGATATCCTCAAAAGGAATATTAGGGCAATATAAATATAAATCTTTGAATTCATTTTTCAAATTTTCAAATTCAGATTCTTTGTTTTTTAAATCCTGTGTAAGTTGAATAGATTTTTCTCTTAACTCATCAGTAATTCCATTTTTAGCTTTTTTTGCAATTTCATTTTTCTGAAATCTCAAATCTTCTACAATTAAATTAATTTTTCTTACTTTTGAGTCTAATTCAATTAATTTATCAATATCAAAATTAGGATCTTTTTTTTTGATTAATAATTTATACTTTTCAGTATTTTCTCTTAATAAATTTAAATCTATCATAGTTGCTTTCTCCATTATATGGCGCTTTTAATTTATTTTATCTAAAAATTAAATATATTCAAAAAAAAAGATCGCCTATTGGGCGATCTTTTTGAGTAAAGCTTTTTCAGGTCAAAATTAAATTAAACTGACCTTACCAATTCCCTTAAACCTTTACCTGGTTTAAATTTTGGAACGCTAATTGCCGGAATGTTGATACGCTCTTTTGTTGAAGGATTTATACCTCTGCGCGCTGGACGTCTGGAAATCAAGAAAGTTCCAAAACCGGTTAAAGAAACTTTTTCCCCTTTTTTAAGAGTTCTCTCAATTATTCGGGTAAAAGATTCTATGACGCGAGTAACATCCTTTTTTGCAAAAGTCGTCTCTTCACTGAGGCAAGTAATTAGCTCAGTTTTATTCATAAATACTCCTGAGGACTTAAATTTGTTAAACAACACTGCTTTGCTTCAAAATACACTCTCTTTTTACCGTCGCATATGTGGCCATTTGAAGATTTAATTAAATCTCAATGGTATAATATTACTATTTAACGCTTTGTCAAATAATTTTTAATGAGTTATAAATAAAATAAGAAAAAAATGCAACAACAAAATAAAAAAGTATTTTTTAATTTTAAAAAGGTTATAAATGCTCATTGACACTCACTGTCATATCAATATGATGGTCAAAAAACAATTTGATACTCTTTTGCAAAAAGACGATTTTCATGCCGCGCGCAACATTATTGAAGAATCTATCGTGAATTACGTTAAAAAAATAATCAATGTTGGCACAAGTTTAATTGAAAGCAAAAATTGTATAGAGCTTGCAAAACAGTTTAAAGAAATTTATGCAGCAATTGGAATTCATCCTTGTGATTTGAATGCTAACTGGATGAATGAATTGAAAACAATGCAGCAATGGCTAAAAAATAAAAATGAAAACAAAATTATTGCCATTGGTGAATGTGGTATCGATTTGTATCACAAAAAAACAGATTTAAAAACACAAAAAGACGCATTTAAAGCTCAAATTGAAATTGCACTTCAAAATGATCTTGCATTAATAGTTCATTCAAGAAATGCACCAGATGAAACTTTAAGCTCAATTGAAGAATTTAAAAAAGATATAAAAAAGGGAGTAATTCACTGTTTCTCTGAAAATTTAGAATTCGCTCAACAAGTTATTGAATGGAATTTTGTCATCGGACTAGGCGGCATTATTACATATCCGAAAAATAATGAATTAAGAGATGTCGCAAAGCAAGTTGACTTAAATAACATTGTTTTAGAAACAGATGCACCTTTTTTACCTCCTCAAATTATCCGTGGAAAACAAAATCACCCAAAATATATAAAATATATCGCTCAATATTTAGCTGAAATTAGAAATGATTGTTTTGAAAATATTGCAAAACAAACAACTGAAAATGTAAAACGTGTTTTTGGAATATAAGAAACCGATTTAACGTCCTTTAGACCATAAATTTCTTACCCCAGATCTATTCATTTGAACCATATAATCTATTTTTCTTAGTCCTATAAATTGACAAAATACAATAAATCAATATAATTACAAATAGAATATTATTTTCATCTTACTCGAGGTTATATGAAAGCAAAAATTATGTCATTATTGCTATTATTAAATTTTGCATTTGCAAATTGTTATTCAACTTCAGTTGCACCAACTTTTAATTATTATAAGAACTTATTAAATAATTCATGCATAAAAAAATACTGTATTCCAGTAATTTCGACAATATTGCTTTATTATTCAATTAAAAAATTGAAACAAATTTATTCCAAAAATTATAAATCAAATCATGTCGACGGTGAGGTTATTTTTCAACAGAATGACCTAGTAATTAGCAAATCTGTTTGTACCCGTTACAATGACACAACTTTTTACCAATTATTTAGACGATCGTTAAAAATCGGAAAAATTGCAGTAATCAAAAATGGCTATACCTGCCTTATTACAAATTTCTACATTAATCCTAAGCATAGAAACCAAGGTTTAGGAAAATTATTATTAAATCAATTAATTAATCATTTATTAAAAAACAATGAACAAAATATTATTTTAGAAGCAGGACCTTTTGAATTAGATGATCACGAAAAAGAGATAGAATTAACTGAATCCGAAAAAAGCGAAAAATTAGAAATTTTAAAAAAATTTTACAACAATTGCGGGTTTAAATATTCTGAAAACTTAATTATTAAAATGAACCTATTGTATAGATCATTAGGAATCCATGCCCAGTGCAAATATCCAATGATTTATCAGAATTTAAATTCCCATTCTTCTTTTTTTTAAACTTTTTTGTGAATTAAAAAAATTGTGGTTATATTTAATTCCTAATTTATGAATTAATTCATAAAAAAATTCACGATCTGCATTTTTAATAACAGCTTCTTCATGTGCCTCAGCAAGACAAATAGGATAGCCGAATCCTTTTTTACATTGATCCACAATTATTTTTGAAATTATTTCAACATTTTTTTCATCCTGCGCAATCCATTGTGGTATTTCAATGCGAACGATTTCCTGACCGACATTTAAATAAAAAAAATGCGGATGAAGATATTCAGGATAAGTTTGAACAATAGAAGAATGGTTTTTAAAAATTATTGATCGTTCATATTCGTCAAGATAGAAATTTGCTATATGAGTATCTAGTAAATTATCAATTGATTTGTAAAGATCACAATTGTTAATCTGAAAATCACACAATTGAATTTTTAATAAATTTACTAATTCCCTACTTTTTGGCATTGAAATATAACCGGCAATTAAAAAATTATTTTTGTAAAATTGTTGCAAGCAATAAAGATATTTATTTAAGTAAAGTTCTTTAGTTTTTGCATCCTTTGAATCTAAATGCCAAAAAATTATTGAACCATCAAATAAAAAAAGTTTTGTATTATTATCAACAGAATTATTTTTTTTAAATGTTTCAAAACCAGTTAAAAATTCCAATTCTTGTCTTATGCAATCTACAACATCAGCTGAACAATCAATTTCATTGTCGCCATAAACAAATGGTGCAGATTTATGTATAAATAATGTCTCAATTCCATACTTTAAAAAAATTGAACTGATATTTATTAAAAAACAAGAAGTACCTTGATGTCTATCGGGGTAAATTTGAGAACCATCTGTTGCTATGACTGTGTAATTGTTAAAAGGTTCTATTTTTATTTTTTTATTTAATGGTTCTTTCCAGGTTGGTAAAATCCAGGGTGAGTTTAATTTTTCAATTTTATGTAAAAAATCTTCATCTGAACAAATTTTATTCCAACATTCTTGCGCTAAATTTAATTCTTTTGAAATATCAAAAAAAATTGAATCTGATAATTTCTGAATTTCGAAAAATAACTTTGATTTATCCAACACAATTATAAGCCATGCTTTGAATTCAGTTTATCAATACCTTTTTTTAATGCCTGCAAAGATAATAATGCGCATTTTATGCGTGTGGGTCCTAAATTTATTCCAATCAATGAAATTACAAAATTATCATCGAAATTTAAAATTTCATTCAAAGATTTATTTATGCAAACTTCAGTCAATTTAGATGCGGTAGCCAGGCTTACAACACACCCATTTCCTGTAAAAGAAACCTCTTTAACAAATTGACCGTTAATTTTGGCTTGTATCTCTACTCTATCTCCACAAGCAGGATTATATTCGCCTGAATTTATATCCGGTTCAAGCATCGTTCTGCAATTACGAGGATTTTTATAGTGATCTAATAAATCTTCTTTATAAATATTCATTTTTCAAACCAAAATTATTTAAGTTATATTTTTAAGAATAATAAATTATATGCTAAATGTATAAATGTTTCAAATAGAAAACATTTGCGCAATTAAATCAACTCAACATTTCTATTAAAAAAATTGAATATGATTTTAAGCTCTTATTTTTTACAATATGAACATATTAAATTATAATATTAAATATTATAAATGGAGGCTTTTTATGAAATCTTTTCATAAGTTTATAAAAAATGGGATCTTTTTACTAATTTTAATATTTTTTAGTTCACCCATAACAAGTAAAAATATATTCTTTGATTTAGGTGGAGTAATTTTAGATAGTAATCATTTTAAGGCTGCGCAAAAATTGGGCTTTAAATGTATTTTTTATCCTGGACTGCAAAAACATCTTTTTGATTTTATGTGTTATATCGATCCCATTAATGACGAAGACCGGGATATTGATTCCACATATAAAGGCGATCAAATGCCACCATTACTTTGTAAATGGCAAAAGGGAAAAATAAGTTGTAAAGAATTATCTGATATAATAATTGAAGGTGTTGATAAAAACCAGGAATATTTTAATAATGGCCAAAAAACTAAACAAAAATTAATTAAAAAAAGCGCCGAATTATTTTTACCTGAAAACAGTGTAGAAATAATCACGACAAAAAAAAGCATGATTAAATTGGCAAATCAATTAAAAGAAGAAAAAGATAAAACAGGTAAGCCAAAACATAGATTAGGAATTATTTCAAATCATGATTGGGAAACTGTTCAATTAATAAAAAAATATTATCCTGAAGCATTTGCGCCATTTGATGAAAATATGATAATAATTTCCAGTCAAGTAAAAATGATAAAACCAAATAAAAATATTTATGAATATGTAATTAAAAAATACAATTTGCCAAAAGATCCTAAAGAAAATATTTTTATTGATGATCAACAAGAAAATGTTGAAGCTGCAAATAAAACAGGTTATTTTACAGCAATAAAACACACATCAACAGAAAAAACAAAAAAAATAATTAAAAAAACAGGTGCTTTAACTAAACAATGAAAAAATCTTATTTCATCTTAACTATTATTGCTCTTACTTTAATCGCATTGAGTTTGAAAAAAAAATACAGTTCTTCTCCTGTTTCAATGCAAAATAAACAAAATGAAATTAATTTAACTTCTTCTGAAGAAAAAAAATCATTAATTAAAGAAAATAGTGAAATTAATAGAACTACAGAAAAAAAAGCTGAAGAAAAAGACATAGAATCATTCACCTGCGATTATTCACTTGGATATTCAACTTTTAAAGAAGAAATAGAAATTAAATCTTTGCCAATTCAAGGTCAAATTCCTGAATGGTTAGAAGGTACCTTATACAGAAACGGTCCATCGATTTTTGAAATTGGAGATGAAGAAATTGAAAGTTGGTTTGATGGCTTTGGAATGATTCATAAATTTAAATTTCAGAATGGCCAAATTTCATACGTTAGCAAAATAATAAAAAGCGATAATTATACAAATCAAAAATCTAAAATACCAATTAAGAACGCATGTACAAACATTTGTAAAATTTGTGACTGTTATTTGGCATGCGGTGAAACACCAAGATCTGTTAAATTTAACCCCGAAACATTAGAAACAGAATGCGCATTTGAGTTTGAAGATAATTTATCACAGGAAAAAGTTTATGAATCCGCTCATCCGCATATTGATAAAGAAAAAAAAGAAATTATTAATTATATGACCAATTTTGGTTGCTTATACAGCAGCTATGATATTTACAAAATACCATTTGGGAGTAAAGAAAGAAAAATTATTGCTTCAATTTCTACAAAAGAACCTTCATTTATGCACAGCTTTGCTGTAACTAAAAATTATATAATTTTAACTGAATACCCATTTACAGTTAATCCATTAAATTTAATGTTTGCAAAAGTATTCATTGAACAATTTCAATGGAAACCAAATAAAGGAACAATATTTTATTTAGTCAATCGTGAAAATAGCAAAGTTAAAAAAATTAATTATGATGCCTTTTTTGCATTCCATCATATAAACGCATATGAAGACAATGACGTAATTTATTTGGATTTAGTAGCATTTGAAAATCCATCTGTAATTAACAAAACAAGAACAGTAAAAGACAGATTAAGGAAAAAGGAATATGATTCATCGTTAACTGGTAAATTATCACGATATAAGATTAACCAGTCAGAAGATAAAATTGAAAAATTAATTTTGTGTGACAAAATTATGGAACTTCCAAGAATTAATGAAAATTATGATGGAAAATCGTATAAATATATTTATGCAACGGGCATAAATTTAAAAGATGAAAATTATTTTGATGAATTTAATCAATTAATAAAAGTTGACACAACAAATTGCCAGACAAAAATCTGGCAAGAAAATTGTTGCTATCCTGGAGAACCTGTCTTTGTAAATTCTCCCAAAAATGAATCTGAAGATGATGGAGTAATTTTGTCAGTGGTTCTTGATACAAAAAATAAAAAATCATTCTTACTGATTCTTGATGCAAAAGAATTTAAGGAATTAGCCAGAGCGCAATTGCCACATCATATTCCTTTTGGATATCATGGACAATTTTATCCAAAGGAAGTAAATGCCTAAAAAAACTAAAATAAAAAATATAATTTTTGACATCGGTGGTGTTCTTTTTAGTTACAATGACAGAAACGCAGTTTATTATGCAGTAGAAAATCCTATACACAATCCATTTGAACCAATTGAACATGGTCTTGAAATTTTACAAAATTGTTTTAATAACAAAAATAATAGAGACATAAAGTTATATGTACTTTCAAACTGGAACGTTGGCCCTTTTAATTTATTAAAAAAACATTATCCTGAACCTTTTAAATTATTTGATGGAATTGTAATTTCTGGCACAACAGGTTTTAAAAAACCAGACAAAAGAATTTATGAACATCTGATAAACACCCACAATCTCAATCCTGAAGAATGCATTTTTATTGACGATCAGATTGAAAATGTTGAGATGGCCCAAAATTTAGGAATGATTGGAATTTTCTGTTCAGATCACAAAACAGTGGAAAAAAAATTAAAAGAATTAGGGATTTTTTAATTCATCCTAAAGTAAGACATACATTTCATGAAAAAGTTAATTTTATTTTTTTTTATTTTACAAATAAATTTTTTATTTTCTGCTCAAATGTCTGACGTAGTATATTTAGCATTAACTCATCCTTCATGCAGTAAAGAAATTCTAGAAAAATATATTAGTGATGGTGGTAATGTGAATGTAAGAAGTCCATCTACCGGACATACCTTTTTATATGCCGCAATTAGATTTGCTAATTTAGATTTAGTAAAATGCATTTTAGAAAAAAATCCTGATCCAAATTTACCCGATAGCCAAACAAATAGAACACCGTTAATTCTTGCATGTGCCCAAGGTAATATAGAAATCGTTAAATGTCTTTTAAATAATAAAAATAAACCAGACATAGACTTTCGGGATCAAAATAATGAAACAGCATTAATTCACGCCGCACGGGGTGGACATATTGAAATTGTAAAAATTTTGCTTGCAAATAATTCTAATATTTTACTGAAAAATTATCCAGATAAAACAGCTTATGATTCTGCAGTAGAACGTAGTGAATTTTATTTTAAACATTTTCAAGAGACTAAAAATAAATCATTCCTTAAAATGGCAACAGAACATAAAATAATTGCAAAATTAATTTTCGATAAATTTATTGAACAAAATCCGGACATTTTATGCTCAGAAATGTTACGAAATAAAAATTTATTTAATATTGTTAGTGAATATAATTTAGGTCTTACTGAAGAAGAAACTGATGCTTCAACTAAAAAATGAAAAATAAATTGATCGTTGCTTAAAAATCTATTCTAAGATACAACTATTAAAATAATTTTTTCAAAAAAAAGGAATGGCATGAAGAAATTTATTTTGATAATAGCTCTTCTTTTTAATCAACAAATCTTTTGCGAAGGTTTTCTATCCGGAACTTTAGTCAAAACGCCATATGGTTACATTGAAATTGAAAAGCTAAAAGAAGATTATCCCATAATTTCTTATAGCTTTAAAAAACGACAAATTGTTCAAAGCAAAGTAACAAAAGTTCAAAAAAAAATTGTACAAAATTATTATCAACTTTTTGTCGATAAAGAAATAATTAATGTTGACGGTGATCAGAGATTCTTTCAATATTGTGGAATTAATCACTGGATAAGAGCAAAAAACCTGCAACTTGATCAACAAATTAAAGATAAACTAACAATTTCCGAAATCAGAAAAATTGACCAACCGGTCACCGTTTATTTGCTATCGGTCAAAACGTACCATAATTTCTTTGTTACAAAATATGATATTCCAACTCATAACTTTGCCATCCCAATTTTCACTTACATTGTCGGTGAAGGTTTCGCATTAGCTTCTGTCTCAACAATTTTAGCCGCAATAGGCATATCGCTATATAAAGAAGGCGTAAAAAAAATTGGCAAAAGCATGCGAGCCGAAATTTATGAAAGCCCAAATTCATCGCCATCGTCTGATCCAAATGATCCGGAAAATAAAAAGAAAAAGGAAGAAAAACCCAATGGTGATTTTGAAGAAACACCATACCATCATCCAAAAAGTAGAAATTGGAAAAGCCCGAGTCCAAAAAATGGTCAACGAGCATTAAATAATTCTATAGAAGTGAAAAATAGTGACCAACGAATTGCGATTGATGATAATAAATTTGTCGTTTTAAAAAGAACTTCCCCAGGAAAATACCATGGCTATGTTGTCGAAAATTTTAAATCACTAGACCCAAAAATTCAAAGTGCATTTGCAAGAGCAGGTTTAGCTAATATGAGAGGAAAAATTTTAATATAATGTTTTTCGATAAAATAATTTTTGAAATAAATAAGAACCAAAGATTAGAAATATTTTTACCAACACACAAAAAAAAATTTATGTAGCTATAAAGATATACAAATTATTTTTTTTTGTGACAAAGAATCATTTTTACTATATGAAGATTACACTTATGGCGGATTACATATTTTTAGAGATACATTAGAACGAGAATTAAATGCAGATACAGATGATATTACAACTAACAACATTGGTATTTTATGGAATGATTATTTGGCATTTAAACATAATAAAAACGTAATACTTTCAGAGACAAAAGAAGGTAACAAATATTGGATAGGACAGGATTATTTAATATGGGAATCGTTAGATCAATATGACACCTGGATTTATAATAAAAACAATGAAATATTCTTGGAAATAACGCCTATATACAAATGGCATTATAAAGATCCTGAAAAAGAAGATAAAGATTATCTTACTTATGAAGATTTTAAAAAAATTTATAAACCAACTTTAATAACAAAAATTGAAAAAGAAACTGCTAAGCAATGGATTAATGAAATAGATGAATTAATAGAAATTATAAAAATAAATGATTTGAAAAAAGATCATTGCTAAACAAAGACTTTTTATTTTGAATAAAAAAATAATCACTAAAATTACTTTAAATATTCTAAATTGCCAAATACCTATGGCACAAACAAAAATTAGTGGATTTCATATTGATGATATTGATCCCTCACTAAGCAATTTGAAAAAATTATGGCTAGATAAAGCAATTGAATTTTACAAAATCGCTTGTATTTTAACTAAGCAACTTAGAATTCTTAGTAATGTTTATTTAGTTTTATATTTAAAAGATCGCAGAAAAAATTTGAATTTAAGATCAAACAAAAAAGAATTTATTAACGACTTTAGTTATTCTCCGCCCGAAATAATCTTATCTTCAAATAATTTTTTTAAATCTCAAAAAAATTCTCCAAATTTAAATTTTATCCCAAAAGAATTCAAATATTATTTAATCAAAAAATATGATAAAGATTCCCGATCTTATCAAAGACATATAACAGTATCATTGAATGAACACCTCAAATCATCATTTGATGAAATTTAATCTTTTTTTAAATATTTTTTCCTCTCATCCATTTTCAACTTTTCAATAGCATATCTAAGCGTTGTTCGTGGCATACTTTTATAATTCTTATTAAGAAAATCTCGCAAAACTGTTAAATCTCTTTTGCCAATTTCTCTTAACATCCAGCCGGTTGCTTTATGAATGAGATCGTGTTTATCATTTAATAAAATGTGGCAGAGATCAATTGTGTGTTCAAATTGATTTTTTTTAATAAAATAAAAAGTTGAAATTACTGAAATTCTACGGTGCCAAAGCTTGTTTGAATTTGCTAATTTTATTAAAAATTTTTTTGTTTCATCAACTTTTTTCAGTTCAAAAAAATATCTTCCAATTATTTTATCGGCGCTTGAATCAACCAAATCCCAATTATTAACGCAATCAATATTTTTCAAATAAAAATCAAAGATTTTTTTTCTATTTTGAACAACGTTATTAAATTGTAAAATTAATATAAATAAAGCTATTAATCTTTCTTCATGAATTTTTGATTGTAAAAGATTTTCAATATCATTAAATTCAAGATTTTTAAAATTAATTGCAATTTTTCTTGATTCAGGAACGGTCAATCCCAAAAATAAATCATTTTCGGCATATTCACCTTTTGCAGTTTTAAAAAATCTTTGTAAAATTGCAGCTTTTTCCGGATTTGCACAGGAAAGAATTTCTTCTTTTATTGGAGTTAAATTCGTCATTAAAATTTATATCAATAATATTTTTTATAATAATCCCATAATTTTGGATGATAACTTGTATGCCCAATATCTGAGCTAAAAATTAATTGTGTTTTTCCTTTGTTTGTTTTTTTTAATTTATCCGTGAAAAGTGCATCGTCTCTGTTGCTTAATACATCATCGGGATTTTGCAAATTAAGGATGATATTTAATTTTAAACCTGATAGCAAATCAATGTTATCAATCGGGTTTAATTTATTGGCATTAAAATTTGCCGCAAGAGCTTTTAATTCTTTGCTTTCTCCCCTGAATGCAATTATTTCATTAACTGATTTTAAAGGGCAATCTAGAATTATAATTCCTTTTTGCAATACATTAAGAATTTGTTTTCTTTGTTGCTCCAAAATTCCGATATTTTTCAATTCTGATTCATACAAATTTTTATTTAAAATTCCTAAAGCGTTTATTATTGCTCCACCTCCTGCAGAAAAACCATACAAATTTACTTTGCTAAATTTTTGCTCACAGATATAAAATTTCAATAAAAATAATAACGGTAAAATTTCATTTATTGTTCCATATGAACATTTTGAATGATCAGCATCAGATTTAATATTATAATCAGGAAAATTAAAACCGACCAAATTTCCCTTAATTGCATTAAAAGATTTTACCACATCAACAATTTGATTATTATGTCCATAACCGTGACAACAAATTGTCAATGAGTCATTTCTGGTTTTGGACTTAACTATTTTAACCCCAAGATCGTATACAAATGGATTTTTTGGAATGTTAATCATTTTGGAAAAGCAGTAAGAAAATTGGAATAATACAATAAAATAAATTAACTTCATAATCTTTTTAAATTCCATATAATTATATTGAAAAAATTAACGCTGACAAATAGAGGGTTTCAAATGAAAAGATCTTCAATGTTTTTAATTTTAATTTTTTTAATTAATTATTCTTTTAACTCAAATACATCAGAAATAGTTTACGAATCAGAATTTACCATAAATGGAAAAATAATTATGGCTATTGGAGAACTTAATAACGAAATCTGGTTTTTTATTGAAGATGATTATAAAAATCAATACGTACCTTTCAGAAACAAATTAAAAGAAATGTCAGGAAATAAATATGAAGCTGGAACACGAGGAAAATTTACTTTAAAAAAAATTAAACTTCCTTTTTGGTATAAACTTTCGAATGGAAGAGCTTTAGTCGAACTTGTTAAATTTGAGCCTGAGGAAATAGGTTGTTCATGTATTATTTTATAGAGTCTGTAAAAAAAAATGAAAAATGAACAATTCATGCAATTTTATAAATGATTAATTCAAAATACATTTTAAAAGTTTTTAAAAATTGGCATTATATTTGTTTTTTTTTATAACTTGCAAATTGCTTATGCAAATATGAATGTTAAAATCGAAAATTATTTAAATAAACAAAATTTTTCACTAAAAGGAATTATGAAAAAAATTTTAATTTTCTTATTTTTATTTTCACCTTCAATCCAATATTGTGCAGACTTTTATAGAAGATGCATTGATAGATGTAATAAAAGATTTGGATCTGAAATGGAAAATTTACAAGCTTCTAAAAATGGTTGGTGGGACGGTTACATGGGAGAACCTAAATATGATGCGGAAAAAATAAAAGAAAAAAATCTTACAATATTGGCTCGTTTTGCACAATGCTTGAGCAATTGTTCTGCAAAAAAAGAGGAAACAACAGAAGACAAGGAAAATTAAAAATTATTAAATTATTATATCACAAAAGAAATAAGGTTCTAAATAGAAAAGCAAAAAAAAATGAAAAATAAATTCATACTTTTACCAATACTTCTTTTAAATTTAAATTTAATTAAAGCACCCGCTTGGGCAAATGGTGTAAGACCAAATATACAAATTTTTCCACCTTATGGTCCTTGGATCGATCCTCAACGTCTAGTAAAATTTAGAAATAAATTTGCGATTTTAACATTTGCAGGAATCGGAGCGTATCAATATTACAATTATAATCAAAAAAAGAAATATAATGAACGCGAAGCGCTAACTAAAAAACGAGCGCTAGAGAGACGAGCACAAGAAAGACTAGCGCAAGAATTGGAAGCTCTCAAAAATAAACCATCGATTAAATAGTTACAAAAAATAAAATTAGAAATCTATGAAAAAAATTGTATTATTATTTCTTTTTCAAATAAATTTTCTTTCTGCCATTAATTATCAAAAATTTGTAAGATTTTTGCATAAACCACATACAATTGTTTGGGCAGCTTGCGGAGCTGTAACGTTTTGTAATTTAGTTAGATTGGGAATTCACACCGATTTATTTACTTCTAAAAAAGAATTAGAAGAAAATCGTAAAAAATTCCAAAGACAATTAGAACTTGAAGAAGAATTAGCTGAGTTAAATGCACAAATCCCTAAAAAATATAAAAAGAAAAGCAAACACCAATGAAAAACAAATTATATTTAACAATTTTTTTATTAACAAGTTTTCTAATTCAATTAAATGCAAATCAAAATAAAATAATTTATCTAATCTCTCCACCACGATCTTTATCCGTAGCATTTTTAAGAATGATGTACGCACGTGGAGATTTTAAAATTATGCATGAACCGTGCGTATTGCCATATGCTTTAATCCATTATAAAGATCATACCAAAGATTGGTTTAGAAAAGATGTACCTCAAACATTTCAGGAAGTTAAAGAGAAAATAATTCAAGAAGCAGAAACTGGAAATTTATTCATTAAAGATATCAGTTGCGCTTGTAAAGATTTATTTTTAAATGATATTGAATTTATCAAAAATACAAATATTCAATTTGTTTTTTTACTTAGAAATCCGCATCATGTTATTTTATCTTTTTATAATAGAATTAAAGAAATTGCTGACGGTTTTTCAGATTTAGTTGATTATAAGTCTTGCTATGAAATTTTTAAAGAAGTGAAAAAATTTACAGTAAATACTCCAATAATTATTTTTACTGAAGATCTTTATTCTAAACCAAAAGAAACCGTACAGAAATTTTGCAAAGCTGTTCAAATTCCATTTATTGAATCTTCATTGTCTTGGGAGAATTTAGGCGAAGATTTTGAGGGTTTTAAAGAATGGCATGAAACTAAATTTAAAGAACATACTCAACATTGGCATGGCGATGCAATTAAAAGCACAGGATTTGGAAAACCGGCGCAATATAAAGTTGATGAAAATGGTAAACCAACATTTTCTGAAATAACTAATGAAACTGATAAAAAAGCTTGTGGAAAAGTTTATGAAGAAAATTTAAAATTTTATAATTTATTCTTATTAGAAAATAGTCATTTTTTAAAATGATCTTTGAAAAAATTGATGAGAGATTTAATAAAATCTCTCATCAATTTTTTTTATCTGACAATTTGTCAAAATCTATGCTTATTTTTCTTCTATACTAATATCAGTTTTAAATCCTTCACCATCTTTAGTAACAAGAAGTATTAATTTATCAGAAATAATTTGATCATCAGTTAATTTTGAAAGATCAGTTCGATCAAATCGTCTTGCACCTCTACCACGTACTCTGAATAGTCGCGTACGCGAATTTAAAGGCCCTTGACCCCCTTCACTCATTGTTAGTGAGTCAACTTTATCAATATTAAATTCTTTTTCGTTTTGACTTGATACTTCAAAGCCTAACAATTAAAGTAAGGATATTAATTTAAGAAAGAATTTGAATTACTTTGAATTCGTTAATTCTTTTAGTTCTTCATCAGTCAAATAGCGCCATTGGCCAACTCTAAGTCCTTTTTTTGTTAAAGTTGCAAAACCGACTCTATCAAGACCTATTACCTTGTACCCAATTTCCATAAACATTCTTTTGATAATCCGTTTTTTGCCACCATGAATTTCTACCATTACAATGTTGCGCTTTTTATCTTGCAGGAAATAAATTTTATCTACTTTTGCTCTGCCATCTTCCAGAACAACTCCATTTTTTAATTTTTGCAGATCTTCACCATGTAATGGTCTATCGACAACTACATAATATTTTTTTGGAATTTTTTTACTTGGATGTGATAATTCTTGCGCAAAGTTGCCATCATTCGTGATTACAATTAATCCGGTTGTATCACGGTCCAATCTGCCAATTGGAAACAATCTTTCTCTTGTTGACGACTGAACTAATTCCATAACAGTTTTGCGGCCTCGTTCATCAGAGACTGTTGTTATGTAACCTTTTGGTTTATTTAACAAGATGTAAACTTTTTTCTCTTCTTTTAAAATTCTGTCTTTATACTTAACAATGTCGCGAGATAAAACTTTAAAACCAGGTTCTGTTATAATTTCATCATTAACTGTAATCTGTCCCTTTTTTATAATTTCAACCGCAGCGCGGCGTGAAGCAATACCAGCACGGGCAAGATAGGCATTTAGGGCAATAGTTTCGAGGTTTTTTTTCATTTTTTACATTCAAATTTTAGACAAATATGAAACCTGATATAAAATAGTCTACACATAATTTTAAAATATTTGGAGAATTAATGATTATTTCAGGAAAAGAGATAAAACGAAACCTAGGGACAAAACTGCATATTGAACCTTTTAATGACAGGCAATTAGGACCAAATAGCTACAATTTGAGACTGCACAATGAACTTTTAATATATGAGAATTACATTCTGGATATGAAAAAGGAAAATAAAGGTTACAAAATTAGAATTCCAGAAGAAGGGCTTATTTTGAAGCCGAACACGTTGTATTTGGGCCGAACCATTGAATACACCGAAACAGATTATTATGTTCCGATGTTAGAAGGAAGATCTTCAATTGGCAGATTAGGGTTATTTGTGCACATTACAGCAGGTTTTGGCGATGTTGGATTTAAAGGTTATTGGACACTGGAAATCTTTTCTGTCCAGCCTATTAAAATTTATCCAAACATTGAAATTTGTCAGATTTTTTATCATACAATTGATGGCGATTACGTGAAGTACGCTAGCAACAAATATCAAAATAATCGTGATGTTCAGCCAAGCATGCTTTATAAAGATTTTGAAATTTAAATGAAAAAAAAATTAATTTTAATTTTTTTACTAAATATTAATTTTGATAAATCTTTGTCACAAAATAATAAAATTTTGATAAAATATTCAATCGAATGTATTTCTTTTGTCTCATTTCTTTACGGATTTAAGAATTTAAAAAATTGTTGCCACTTGTGCTGTCAAATACGCAAAAATGATTTACGATACGATGAAGTTGATGAGATAATAGAAAAAAGAAATGATTCTGCAACAAAAGCTATTATTGCACTTTTAACAGGTGGCTATTTACAAGTAATTAAAAATAAAATCAAATAAAATTATAATTTTTATATTTATTTTTTATTTCTAAAATGTCTTTTAACAAATAAAGACAAAAGCGCCATCAAGGCAAATAAAACAAAGATCATTAAAATTTTAAAAGAAAGAATTTGCTTTAACGAATTAATTGAAGCGAGTTCTTTTCCCGCATAGGCATAAACAAATGTTGCAGGAATTATTCCCAAGCTTGTAGCATAAATAAATTTAATTAATTTAATTTTAGTTAATGCTGCCAAAACATTAACAATAAAAATAGGAATAATACCGACCAGATTTAACATTAAAATATAATTGGTGCCATATTTCTCAATGTTTTTATTAAATTCTTCCAATTTTACAGAATATTTTTTTTGGATATATCTTCCCACAAGTCTTCTTACAATTAAAAATGCTAAAATTGAACCTAATGTGGCAGAAATGACAGAGTAAAAAGTAGCCGACCAGGTTCTGAATAAAAATCCACCAACAACAGTGCTGGTTCCAACTAAAGGTAAAGATGAAAGCACTATTAAAATATAAATTAAACAATAATAAATAACTGCATGCCAGTAATGCTCATGAACATAAATTAAAAGTTGCTCTCGATGTTCTTTAAATGTTTCAAAATTCAAATAATTTGTGATGCCGCTTTTATAAATTGCAAAAATCAATGCAACTAATGATACCGCGATTAGAATCCTGATTTTTTCAATTCTTTTCATTACTAATTTCCTTTTTTTAGTTATCAAAATAAAAGATTTCTTAATCTAAATCTTTATTTCATCAATAAAGGGTCGTATTTCCTCAACGAGTTGTCCTTCATTTTGCTGAACATCGTCCTCAGAATCAGTGTCTAATCCGGAATCATCACTAGAGTCAAGTTGATTATTATTTTGATGCATATTTCTTTGACGTATATTTCTTACAAATCTATAAATAATAAATGAAAATATAATTGATGAACCGGAAAAGGTCATAACAAAAGGCAACCAATCACTAACTAAAATATTTTGATTTACTTCACTAGATTCAGTTTTGTAAGTTAGTGATAATGAAAATGCTAAAAAAAATAAAAATAATTTTCTACTATTTTTCATTCAATTCCTGAAGGAAGGGTAGGATCACTTACTGCAACACTTGTTTCATTATGAAAAGTGACTGCATCTTCAGCAATAGTTTGGTGATAATTTTGATGTGATAAATTTTCTTTTCTATCTTGCATCTGAACTCTTTGATTTAATCTCCTATTTATCATTCTTCTAATAATGATTCGCATGCCAATTGCGGTAAATGATACTATCGGAACTAAAAACAATAAACCCGATAAAGTTTGAATTGTGAAACAATTATTATTAATATTAACCATTCCTGAATATGGATTTGATGGATTTTCAATTCTGGGGCTCAAAGCAAATCCCTCAAGACTTTTTTGGGTTTGTTGAACATTAGTCACACAATCTTTTGCACTTTTTAAAATCAGTCCTGCAAAAAATGAACCCAATGTACCAATTGAAGCATAAAGCCAATTATTTGCATCTACGTAATGATTAGAAAATAAAATATTAATAAATAAAAATCTTATTAAACATTTTTTAAAAAATTTCATAAATTTTTATTATTATGGTGAATATAAAAAAAGTATATATAAAATCGATTTTTACAAAAGTAATTTTTTCATTAAATTAATAAAAAATTCAACTTCTTCAATAGTATTATAAGCATAAAAGCTAATGCGAATTGAAGAATCAATTCCCAGTTTTTGATGCAAAGGTTGCGCACAGTGGTGCCCTGCTCTCACGCAAATTCCAAATTCATCTAAATATGCAGCAATATCATGCGGATGAATTTTATCAACAGCAAAACTTACAATGTGACCATTTTTTTTTAATTGTTCAACCGGGCCCAAAATTTTGACTCCCGGCAAACTTTGCAAACCATTAATTAATTTGGCACAAAGTTGTGCTTCATGTTTTTTTAAATCATCAAAATTTATATTTTTTTGAATATAATTAATTGCTGCATCAAGAGCGATCACCTGCTCAATTGATGCAGTTCCTGCTTCCAACATGTAAGGCATTTCTTTAAAAGTTGATTTTTCAACAGATGAATTAAATACCATTCCACCACCAAATTTAAATGGATGAATTTCTTTATGAATTTTTTTGTTTATGTACAAAACGCCAATTCCCGTTGGGCCCAACATTTTATGTCCGGAAAATACCAGAAAGTCACAATTAATTTTTTTAACATCAATTTTTTCATGGGCTATTGATTGTGCTGCATCAATTAAAACTTTTGCTCCAACTTTATGTGCTTTTTGTGTAATCAATTCAATATTATTGTGCGTGCCTAAAACATTAGAAACATGGCAAACTGCAACCAATTTTGTTCTTTTGTTTAAAAAATCTTCAAACATTGGCAAATCAAGTTCACCATTATTTGTAATTGGAATTGATAAAAGTAAAGCGTTTTTTCTTTTTGCAAGCTCCTGCCATGGAATTAAATTGGAATGATGTTCAAGATCAGTGACAATAATTTCATCACCTTCCTGTATATTGTTTTCAGCCCACGAAAGCGCAATGATGTTAATTCCATCTGTCGCTCCTTGTGTAAAAACTATTTCAGATAAATCAGCATTTATAAAATCAGCAACTTTTTTGCGCGAATTTTCGTACAAAGTTGTGGCATATTCTGCAAATGAATAAATACCACGATGCACTGTAGCATAATTTTTTGAATAAAAATTTACGATAGCATCAATTACTTGCTGCGGTTTTTGTGTAGTTGCCGCATTGTCAAAATAAATTAAAGGATTTCCCTTAATTTTTGTTTTAAAAATCGGGAAATCCTTTTTTAGATTATTATTCACTAATGACTAACCATTATGATGGTGAGAAATAAGTTTTCCAGCCTTATTGTAACATCCGTCATTATCACAATATGCTACTTCATTATCATCTCCACCTTTATCTTTTTTGCTTGCTAAAATTGCTGCAATAATTATAACTGCAACAACAGCTGCACCTAACATTTTTTTGTTTATTGTAAATGCCTGTGCTTTTGGAGTTGAAAGTAAAATACTAAGACCCAAAACAGCTGATAAAATTAGTGCATTTTTTTTCATAAAATTCCTTTCAATAATTAAGTAAATAAACGTCATCAAATAGACGGAATCCATGTGGCGATCCGGTCACACCACGACAAGATCTTGGTGTATTATTTTTTTTGTTAGATAACGGATTTTTTCCGGCAGTTTCTTTTTTAATTAATTTTTTGATCAAAATTAATCCTAAAATTACTGCTGCACCTAATGCAAGATATTTTTTATTAAAAGCTTCAATTTTAGGAGTTGAAATTAAAATTGATAAACCAAAAATTATCGACAAAATTAGTGCATTTTTCTTCATAAAAATTTTCCAATAAAAATATTTAAGACAACCTCAACCATTCTTCACGTTGATCCGGATTATTGTAAATTATGTTTTTTTCATAATGTTTTCTACAAAGATAGGGATCATGACAAATTGGCGGAAATTGTTCCCCTTTTGGTTGTTTTACTCTAGGTTTTTCAGACTTTTTATTTCTTTTTAATTGAATAAATGAAAACCCTAAAAATATTGTAGCTGCTAATGCCACGTATTTTTTATTAATTTTTTGCACTTTTGGAATAGAACTTAAAATTGTTAATCCAAAAATTGAAGATAACATGATCGAACTCTTCTTCATAATGGCTTTCTTTATAAAATATCTGTTTAATCTTTAATTTATAAAATATTGCATATTTGTCAATTTTTCTATTTGTAATGAATCAAGAAAGAATTAATATTTGCAAACAATTTAATTTCTGTTAGAATAAAATAAGTGGTTTAATTAAGAATTAGTTTTAAATTAATTAATATGAAAAAAATAATAATTTTAGCTACCTTTTTAACAATTTTTACAGGTCTATTACAATGTTTTGATTTCCAGAATTTATTCAAAGAAAATTACAAAAAAAATTCTTTAAAATCTATGCTTGCTTTTATACTGATGTATAACAATTGGCAAAATAAAGATATCGCGAAATTTATAAATTTATTAGAAACTGAACAGGTAATTAATGATGAAACACAAATCAAGGATTCATCAAACATTATTAATGAGTATCTTGGTAATGATATAAAAATATTATACAATCCAAAAGAACTGATAAAAGCAATAATTAAAAAAGAAATAAAAAAAATACAAAAAATTTTAAAAGTTGATTCAAACGAATTAGCAAGCAAAGACATCTTTGGAAATACTCCGTTAATTTGGGCAGTATTTGTTGGAAATTTGGAGATTGTAAAATTATTAGTAGAAAATTTTGCAGATATAAACAGTCAAAATGATCTAAATCAAAGCGCATACGATATTGCCGTTATATTAAAATCAAATTTTCCAGATTATGATCAAAGAATTATTGATTATTTAAAATCCCTTCAGCCAACTTCGTGTGTTATTTTATGATTTCAGCAAACACAACAAGGCCAAAATTCCAGGAAATATACAAAGGCTAAAATTAAATATATCTGCAGGCTAATACAAATCACTTTCTTCCAAAACCTTGAAAAATATAATCCCGTTCCATTTATAAAAAATGTAAAAAAAGAAGTTGATAAAAAAATCAGAAAGAAATAATCTGCCAATGTTAAATAAGCCACATCAGGCGAAATTGTTTGAATAACAAATCTGTAAGCAAAAAGAGCGCCGATATCAACGACTGAGAGTGAAAACAAAGTATTTCTGTATTTTTCCTGATCTACGCAAAAAGCAAAAATTTCAATAACAAAAATTAATAATAGCGGCAAAAGAATTAAATAAAGCGATCTGAAACTGTGATGGAAATAATCAATTTCAAAAATAATTCTCGGGTTTAAGATTTCTTCATTAACTTTGTTTGATAATGTTATTTTTGTAGAAATATAACCTTCATAAACTTTCTTGTCATAAGATTTCCAGCCTGGCAAATGCACCGGACAAACAATAAGATCAACGTTAGAACTTTTAAAAGCAGCATCTTGCAAATGAATTTCTGAATTATCAAGAACAATATAAAGTCTGCGATCCTCAAAAGGAAAATATCCATAATACATATTATTATTAAATGAAAATTTAATGTTATATCTTGCAAGCATTTTGCCATCAATCTCTTTTGAAGCAACTTTTGACTTTGATTCAATAGTTCCTTTTTCAAAATTAAATTGCTCAATTTTTTCTAAAGGAACAATTTTAGGGTCAAATAAAAAAGAAATTACTGCAGAAATTGTGAATTTATTTTCTACGCTATTAAATTCAATTAGATCATTGATTGAAAAACCAACTTCAATTTTAGATTTTGAAACAATCTTTTTCTCACTTAACAATTGAATGGGTGGTCTTGGGTCAATAGCACAAAATTTGTTCATAAAGCGATAACACAAAATGGCGACGACTGATAACGTAAAAAATAGAGTAATTGTCTGAAAAAGCGGATGTATTGAATTATTTTTGTGGGTTTTAACCATAAATCTCCTTTTTTTAAGGTTAAGATACAAAAATTTATGATTAAAAACAAGGGATTAAAACATCATTTTATTTTCTAATTGACATATTTTTAATTATAATTATGCTTTTAACTATAGCTATAAAATCCTAATATGACAGAAAGAAATTATGAAATTTAGATTAATTTTCCTTTTAATAATCTCATGTACAAAAATATTATCTTTTGATAATCCAGGCGTGCATGGAAAATTGGCAGAACATCATTTGGATAATCTTAAAAATGCCCTTATAGCAGAAGATTCGAATATTGTTATAGGAGATTTAGAAAAAGAAGATTTGGAATTTTTGTGCAGAATCAAAAAAGAAAATAATTTTTTAGTCTATCCGAATACTGATATTCCTATTTTAAATTTTTGCGTTTATAAAGGATATCATCACTGCGTTAAATATTTATTAAATAACGACAACATTATTAGAGATATTAATTCAGGATCTAACAGAATTACACCTTTGGGTGAAGCGATATTGTGGTTTAAACGTATTCCCAAAATTTACACCATAATTATTAAATTATTACTTTCTGCAAATGCAGATCCAAATAAATGGGATCCATTGGCATTAATTCTTAAAAACTCATCCAATAAAAATGTACGGCTAACTTTAGTAAAATTATTTCTTAAATATGAAGTACAAATAACTTTTAACCATTTTAAGCAAGTTATAGAAAAAGAATTAATTGAAGAAATGATTCTTTTAATGCAATACGCGGAAATCCAAGAAAGTGAATTAGCTGAAATTTTACTTCATCAAAATAAAAACATTTTATATGCAGTAGTAGAATTCAATGATGGTCAATATTTGGAAAAATTGTTAAAAATAGCAAAAATGAAGCGAAATGGTCAAGTAGGACCGGTTTTATTAACCGAGTTTCAAAGATCAAGAATATTTGAAAGAGAAAAATATTTAGAATCTCTTATAAGTTATAGAGCCGGTTTTCCAAAAGAGACTTCGATTTTAGCAGATCTGATTCCTCATGTAGATGTACATCCCATAATACTGGAATATTGTAAAGATCCTCAAGAGGAAATTTTTATATTTTTATTAGATAAGTACAAGAATGGTTACTATGAAATTGTAAAGAAAACACTAACACCTTTATATTTGACACATTATCTCTCTGTATTGTCTGAGTCAGAAGTGCAGAACAGAAATCTTTCAAGAAAAAAAATATGGCCACTTCACACTGACGTTAATATTAATAAATATTTTAATGATATTATTGATAATAATCTTACATCAATACACCAAGAATATAATGATTATCATGATAATTTTTTTGGATGGACTCCATTAATGTGGACAGCTTTTGTTGGAAATATAGAAATTACAAAAAATATTCTGGCAACTTGTAAAAAAGAAGATTTCTTTAAAAAGGATATATTGGGCAACAATGCATCTACCATAGCAAAATTATTTGGTAATTATGAGATTCACGAAATAATTGAACAAGCAATGAAAGAAATACTATGAAATTTAAAATTATCATCTTTTTATTTTTAATTAGTCCGGCAAATAAAAATTTTTCTGTTGCGCCGGATAGCTTTGAGCCAGATCGATCTAATAAAGCAGATCTAGAATTTTTAGAAAGAATAAAAAAAAGGCGAAATAATTACTACAGTTAAAAATGATGAATTAATAGTTGATGTTGATAAAACTGACATGCCTGTTTTAAATTATGCCGCACGTCAAGGATATTATCACTCTGTAAATCATTTATTGACAACTTTGAAGGTAAACCCGGATTCAGAATATAGAGGTGAGTATCCTGCATTACTTGAAAATCCAAGCAAATGGGAACTTTCTGATCGTGAACGATTCTACCCGCAAAAAACACCATTATTAGAAGCCATATATGGATCAATTGACCCAAAAACTCCGGAAAGATGTTTGCAAATTATTGAATTATTATTAAAAAATGGCGCAAATCCAAATGGAATTTCTGTAAATCCAATATTTTTTATTTTAGCCAGCCAATATTATGCCCACATAAAAAATAATATTAAAATTA
>Ga0207014_1070_pt1 | contig 24259 bp, 22 predicted proteins | sample Alteio_BWMinCont_56_FD_153495 | JGI IMG/M metagenome (GOLD analysis project Ga0207014, IMG submission 153495) | Enriched cells from forest soil in Barre Woods Harvard Forest LTER site, Petersham, Massachusetts, United States -... | ecosystem: Environmental > Terrestrial > Soil > Temperate forest >...
AAAAGGTCGATTTGTTGTGCAACAGGCATATTCAAATACGCTTGTTGATTAAGTGGGTGGCCATTAATCCCTCTGATAAAATCGGGCCTTACGAGTTTATATCTATTTTTCCGATTTGGCGGGTTAGAAGCTTTAACAATAATAAATTGTGACAAAATAAATAGTACAAACATCAATGTCCATAAAAACAAGCGCGTATTCGATTTAAATGTCATATGCATTTTTCTATTTACGATATTATAAATTCATCTGTCCTATCGTTTTGCCTTCCCAGATAATATCCAGGACAATAAATGCCTTCTTTTATTCATATACCGACCAAATTGAGTGTTCAAAATTACTTTTTTTGCGATGTTCCAATAAAGAAAAAATTCGGCAGAAATGGTGTAATTGTATTTTTTTACTGACTTATAAAACTCTTTATGACTTTTTATATAATTTCTACTGCTTGTTCCCTCTAACCTAAAATGGGCCAAAGTTTGATTGATATGAATAAATGGAACATGGTTATAAAGGCACCGATGTATAAACTCGCAATCCATAGCAAAGTTAAACTCTTCGGAATACCCCCCAAATTTGTTATAAATACCTTTTGTTACAAATGTGGCAGGATGAAAGATAGACATGTATTTCCATAATTTATTAGCGTCGGCTATCAATTCAAAGCTATTATCGTCATCGAAATAAAGGATATCACCATAATAAATTCCTTCTAGTTCAGCATTATTTAAATAGGAATCAACAACTGCCTGAACCGCAAATTCACTATACTTATCATCGCTATTAAGCAGGCCAATAATTTCCCCCTCCGCATTTTTTATTCCTTTATTGAAGGCATCGCTGATGCCATTATCTTTTTCGGAAACCAGTATATCGATATTGCTTGAATATTGGTTTATAATTTCCAAAGACCTGTCTGTAGACCCCCCATCGATAATTATATATTGTATATTTTTATAGGACTGATTTATTATACTTTTTATACAATCTTCAATGTAGTTTTCGCCATTGTAAATAATTGTAATAATTGAAACCAGAGGTGTTTTATCATCGCCACCAGGCGTTTTATATTTCATAGTAAATATTATTATTGATTAACAAGAACATTGCCAGATAATTGATTTACCGGCAATGTTTTAGAAAACCACGTATTTTTTGTGCCATAAATAACAATTAATGAGCTTAAAATATAGCTGGAATACGCTTCGCCATTGAGCATAACCAAAACAAATGAAATAGACATTAGCAGATTTAGTTTATTGAATGTTACCCAGAAAGCATATACATATACCAATAAGTATAAAAAACCCAACTGATAACACAATTCTGAAATCGACGAAGTTACAAACAACGCAGAATCAGCGCTTTGTTTCCCAATTCCAAAAATCGGATTGTCTTTAGCGATTTTAAACGCATTTATCGTTGCACCCAACCTGCCATTTGTAGATTCTGCAGCAGCATCACTACTATGATTAAGCAATTTATCAATGGTTTGTTCATAAAATATCCGGCCAATACTAAAATCCGTAATAGCAGAAACTACTACCGCTAAACTTATAATAACGAAAACTATTGAAACGAAAGTTATTGAAAATTTTTTCCTTAAGGGTTTATCCTTGGAAAACAAGATTATCTGAAGCCCTAAAATTACTATTAATATAAATCCTGTGGTTGATAATGTCAGTGCAATACCAACTAAAAAGACCGGGATAACTTTTGAATCCTTCCGTATATATAAAAACCAGTATAAAGCAAATATTTCGTTAAATACCCAGGCGCCCGGTTCCCAGAATATGCTTTGCGTCCTGAAATCATTAATTACCCTATCGGTATAAATTATCAAATTATAATATTCTGCTCCGCCAAAAAACAAGGCATTATAATGCACGGGGAAAATACTTAACCATGAGTAATTTATTAAAAATAAAACACCAAACACTATACTGGCTATACAGAGATAATATATGATTTGAGCAAACTTATTTAATAATGAAAAAAGAAGCTTTTTATTGTAGAACCCTAATATTGCATAAATAATAAGGGTTGAGACCGTATTTAAAAGGTCAGAATCCTTTGAAAAATTGATAAGTTTGGATAATAGCGGGAAAAGCGCCAGAAAAATGATAAATCCATTTGGGAAAGAAATAGTTTTGGTTTTGCTTATATCATAAATCAAATAAAGTAAAAGCAGGCAATACATGCCAAACTTTACTAACGATGGATATTCAAAAAGCAGCCAGGAGCCATTAGCATACACCAAAAAAATCACGAGAAAATATTCTATTACATTATCTACCGTGCTTTTTTTTAACGCCAATCTCATAAACCTATTTGTTGCAGTACAAAAACCACCGCGTTGTTTTCTGGTAATGCTGTGGAATATCTAAAACGCATTCTATTAAAATAAATCAATAAATCCCCGGGCAAAGGTAGTGATGGCTTGTTCATGGTTATAATTAACATTGAAAGATATGTTGCCATTTATAACTGCATCAACCATCATTATTAATTCGTTTTTATTATGTGGGTCAAAAAATAAATCTGAACCTGGCAATTGCTCCCTGTGTACAGAAAGATCAGAGCATATTATGCACTTATTTAATAGCTTGGCATCTTCAACTACGGTGCTCCATCCTTCAAACAGCGATGGCTGAATTATTGCAATACTTTCTGCCATCAGTTTTAACTGCTCATCCCTGTTAATAAAGCCAAGAAATGCTACTTTATTTTGTAAATTATTTTTAGTTACATAATCCTTTACCTCGTTAATGTAGTTTGGGTCGCGGTAATCATATTCTTTACCGGTGAGTACAAGTTGCACATCGGGGTATTTTTTAAAAATTTCAATGAAAGCCTCTAAAACAACCATATGGTTTTTATGTCTCCAAAATTGGTTAGAAACAATAAAGTAGTCCCCTTTAATGTTAAACTTGCTTTTCAGGCTTGTAATTGACAGAGCATTAAAATTTATATTTGAGATGCTAACGAACCTTAATATCTTTTTAACATTGTCATTTTGAGGGAAAAATTTATCAAAATCATTTAAAGCGGATTGGCTGCTAAAAACTACAGGTTCCTTTTCATTTACAATCCGCTCATAAACAGCGGACCGGTATTTTAGCTCGCGTTTTTTAAAAAACTGGGGCAGGAACATATCCTGCAGGTCCGCAATCCAGCAATAATATTTTTCGATATTGGAATTATCGATAACAAAAGTCCGATAATAAAAATTACCGACTTTTTTTAACGGTAGTTTTACAGTTATTAATTCCTTTCCAATAGTTAACAATAAAATATTATTGATAATTTTTGAAACCCGGCTTAATCTGTAATTAAAACCTGTATACTGTATATAAGGATAATCAATGTTTTTAATATCAGTTAGTGAGCTTAATTTGTCGTGGAAAATGATCAGCCCGGGCTTTTCAGTGTCTGGCAAACATTTTAATGCTTTAATAATATTAAGAATATAGTACGTGCCGCCAATCCAATTGACATCGTAGTCGTAAATAAGCGCTATTTGTTTTCTTTCAGCCATTTTACCGTATTACATAAACCATCACTAATTGATGTTTGTGGTTCAAATCCAAAGCTTTTTAACATAGAGATATCGGCCCGCCAATTTAGTGGATCGCCCGGCCTTACTATTTTGTTAAATTTAATATTTATGGCTTTATCGATAGCATTGCAAAATATACCGGCAGCCTCTTTGATAGTGGTTTCAATTCCAGACGCCACATTTACGGCTTCCCCGTTGAACAACCCATGATTAATTATACAATCAATGGCAATCATAAGGTCAAGAATATAAATAAAGTCGCGCGACTCATTCCCCGAACCAAATAATTCAATATTTAATGATCTTAAACATTTTTGATAAATATCCCAAAATAGTTGCTTTTTCAAATGTTCCCCATAAACAGAGAACAATCTTAAATTGATAGTTTGAAGATTGTATAGATAAAAATATTCCTTACTTATTTGCTCCGAATACAGTTTGTGCCAGCCGTATGGAGATAATGGCAATAACGGCATATCTTCAGTGACCGGGATTCCCGGAGGGTTCCCATATACTGCAGCCGAGGATATGTTTATAAACTTGCACAATGGGTTATGCACCCGAATTGCATCAAGCAGTTTTATAGTATTGGTAACATTGAGTTCGAAGTCTAATACAGGTGAATTTATTGAGATGGGGACACTACCATTTCCACTGGCATTTATGCATAAATCAAAAGTGTTTTCCAGAAAAATGACTTCGAAATTTGTATTTTTTTTATCTAATAAATAGTATTTTTTGTCATCATTACTTTCTAACACGTCAGCGCCCCACACATCATGCCCCGCCGAAAAAAAACGACTGGCATGTGAACCAATAAACCCTTTTGAACCTATAATTAATATTTTCATTTTCTACGTAGCTCTTCGGGTATTTCTTTTAAAATTCTCGCTGGATTGCCCCCTACTAAAGTCCAGGCTTGAACGTCTTTAGTAACGACGCTCCCAGCGGCAACAATTGCACCTTCACCTATTGTAACACCTTTTAATATAATACAATTCATTCCAACCCAAGCATTATCATTTATTTTAATCCCTTTTGTATTCACAACGTCCCAGTTTTTATTGGTCAGCAAATCTCTGCCGCTGTGATAATCATTTAATTGCTGAATTATATCATTCTGACGTTCTAAATAGTTAATTGAATGGGAGTCATGGTCAGAAATATATCCACCCCAGGATAGAAATACATTATGCCCTATTTCGATTTTTGTATTACAAGCCAGGCTGCAATTACCAATCCAGGTATTATTTCCAATAATTACTTCGCCTTTTCCGGAATCAAAATTAATTACTGAATCAACAATAGTATTATCTCCTATCTTTAAATATTTTTTATGCGTAACAGGGTTATTAATCTTTAATCGAAAATTTTCATAAAATGCCGAATTACCTATTTCAATAAAGGCCGTTAAACTTTTTATATGTTTGCGTAATTTATAATCCTTTAATAATTTAATTACATTAGAAATCATAATAATTTCAACTAAAGTTCCTGAACTATAAGTTCTTATTTTTTAACGTGTCGTAAATGAGTTTATAATTCAACATCTCCACAATTTCATCTTCTGTAAATGTTGTTTCAAACTCTTCTTCCAATCCAGTTATTAAATGCATATGTCTTAAAGAGTCCCAATGCTCAAGGCTATCTGGAGATGTGTCATCGTTAATTTCAGATACTTCAACATTGAAAACGGAAGCCATTACATTCTTAATTCTCTTTTCCATAATTTATTTTTATATAATCTATTTCTTTTCTTTTATAATTATTTAGCTGGAGTACATAATCTTTAAAGTCGTTAGATTCATTTACGCATTGAAAGCCTAAACTATCATAAAATAGATTTACCTGTTCATTCTTAAATGTCTTTATATACTTAGCTCTCAACTCATTTATTCCGAGATTTAAAAGGTGGTTAATCAAAAAATTAAAAAAAGCTATTTCTATATTTCTGCCAATTACCCTGCAACTCATAAGCATGCTATCTATATCGGCCGAGGCGTTTTCATATTCCATATTGACAATACAAACACCTGTTATTCCAGAATCGCCATATTTATCTTTAACATCAAACGCTAATACTAAAGTGTTTCCGTCGGTAATAAAACTATTAATATCGGCTTCAGTATATCTAAATGTTGTTAAATTAAATTGGTTAGTTTTTTGAGTTAATTGACTAATTCGAGGAATAAGGTCTGAAACGTTTTGATAAACTGTTACCTCTAAGGATAAGGAACTTAAATAACTTTCAATATCATTAAATGCATTTTTTCCTTCCGCTCTTTTTGCCTGTTGCAAATACATTTCCGTTTTAATATCATCTTCCCTGGTTTGCGATACATTAAAAAACAATGAGTGATTACTTCGAATTAGTTGGGGATACTCATAAAGATTTGTTGGTACTTTTAAAACTGTAACCTGAGGTAAAATATCTTTAATATATCCTGTTTCAAATTCAGAGTCATCTATAAAAACTAAACTATCAAGACCAATATTAAGTTCCGTCGAAATTGCTTTTAAGTTGGTGGCTTTATCTTCCCAATTTACCTTTTTTATTCCAATATTGTTATTACGAATGCTCATGTCAGGATGTTCATTGAGTATTATATCGACATCCTGTGGATTATTTTTACTACATAAGCCTATCAAAACACCTTTTCTGGATAATTCCAGGGCTATATTTTGTACCTCTTCGAAAACAACACCAGATTTAGTTTTACCGGAAATCTCTATTTTTTCAGCACCGTCCTCACCTAAAATTCCTTTCCATAACGTATTATCACAATCAAATATTAAAGCTTTCTTCGCTTTTCCTTTTACAGATTTAATTATGGGGGCTATAAATTGCGAGTATGATTTATAAAATTCAATTGTATATAACGCCTTCGAAGAATAATAATATCTAAAATCCACACTCCTGGTTACAGATATTTTTGCAAAAATCTTTTCTATATCTATAAGGACAAAATTATTACCCTTTCTCTGTTCCAGATAATTATTTAATTTATTGCAAATTACATCAAAGTTATTGGATCTTAAATTAGTGTGATTAAATACTATACTCGAAAATTTATTAAAAACAACTAATGAGGCGTTTTCCAAATTACTAATAGTAAAATCTATTTCTGAACACACTTTTGAAATTAAAGCCTCGGTAGATTCACTATCCATTAGGTTCGCCTTATATTGTAAACCATCAATTAGGTTTGCTAATTCCCAAAAAATTATTACCAGGTCTGATTTATTATATTTAATTGCATCTTGAACTATATTATCATAATCGCCGGAAGTTACAGCTGCGTTAATGCCTTCTGACCTAAGAACATATTCAAAAATTTCATTAAATTGATTTGTTATTATATTGGAAAGAACGGTTACGCAGTAACGATCTCCGCGCAATGAATTACCCAAGTCATTATTCAGGCGCAAAATCTCTGTATATTTCAAATCCATCATAACTTATAACATTACTTGTCCACCATTAATTCTTAAAGTTTCTCCAGTAATAAAATCTGCTTTATCCGATGCCAAAAAGACAATGGCATTAGCTATATCGTCAGCTTTAGCTAATCTCTTAAGAGGAGTTTTGGCTGATATTAATAATTTACTTCTTTCAGGTATATCCGCGATGAGTTCAGTTTCTGTCATTCCTGGTGAAATCAAATTTACTTTAATATTAAAAGGGGCTAATTCAACGGCTAAAGATTTTGCAAAACCGTTAAGCGCATATTTTGCAATTGTGTAAAATGACCAGTCGCTGGGCGGAACATTTTCAGTAACCTGCGAAGTAAGAAAAATAAATTTTCCGTACCTTGCTTCCTTAAATGAAGGGATTAACAATTGCGCCAAATAAAAATTTGATTTCACATTGATATTGATATGATTTTCAATATCGCTCCAAACAAGTTTTTCAAATTTAATGTTTGGAAGCTTTAAGGTTGCACAGTTAATTAAAACATTGATTTGTCCTAACTTCCTATAGGCATCATTTATTATTTCTTCAGCGGCATTGAGAGAAGTTACATCCCCCGAAACTACACAAGCTTTTACTCCAATTTGGATAACTTCATTTAATATTTGATTTGCGGCCTCCTTGTTTGAGTTATAATGGATGGCTACATTATAACCCTGTTTGGCAAGCTCAATACATGTAGCTTTACCAATGCCTCCGGTACCACCAATTACAATGACATTTTTATTTTGCGCAATGTTTTCGTTTTCATATTGAGTATCTAACTGTTGTTCAACTATCTTAACTTTTGCTACGCCCGAAGTAACCTTTTGCTTATGTTGATTAAATATATCTGTTTGCAATTCAATTGATCTTGAAGAATCAATCTTTTTTAATATCTCTGCTCTCACGGTAAGTTCATCTCCAACTCTAACAGGAAGTAGGAATTCAATGGTTTGCGAAAACCACAATGCACCATCTCCTGGCATTTTTGTGCCAATAATGGTGGAAATAAAAGAAGCCCCAAGCATTCCGTGAGCTACCGGCTTTTTAAAACTAGTCTTTTTGGCGTAATCGGTATCAATATGTAACTTATTATCGTCTCCGGTTAAATCAACAAATTTATTTATATCTTCCTGTGTTATCAGATGTTTAAGTTCTGCTTTATCACCAACATTTAAATCTTCAAATTTATTCATAAAACTTATTTTGTGCGCCAAACAATTTTACCGGGATTCCCCAATACTTGTGAATAAGGTGGGATGTCTTTAATTACGACACTTCCTGCTGAAATTATTGATGCTTTGCCAATTGTAACACCCATAACAATATTTGCACCTGCATAAATAATTACGTCATCTTCTATAACAATTGGACGCGTGGGGATATTTCCTTTTTCAGTTGGATGGCCATCTGCAATTAATTTTCTAAATGCTTCAGCCCTATCAATCGACTTTGACTTGTGAGAGAAATCTATTATGTTAACATTATGCCCTATTAACACATTATTCCCAACTTTTATACTATCGCCTGACCAAATCTTACTGCCTGCACCAATATAACAATTATCACCAATGGCGATTTTTCCGCCGTATGAATATACTTGTAATTCACCGCGAATGTAAGTCCCTGCTCCAATGGTGATTTTGGCTGGATCATTCTGCATATTTTCAACTTTCGCTTCCGGCAAAAAAAAGCCCCCATTATTTATAACTTTTTTATTACAGGATGCCGCCGTTTCAATGGCATTTAATTTAAAAATCACCTTCTTCACAAAACCTATAACCGAGACTAAAATTGATTTAAACATGTTAATTATTACTATTTATTCCAAATTCCCTTAGCGGTAAGATGGACTATCTTATTATATTGAATCAGAGCAACAATATTAGCGCTGCCCATTGTAAAAATTGTTGCCACCGGGATTCCGATTATTCCAAAATGGCAAACTTTTACCAGAAAAATAGCCAGCGGTATATTAATTATCATACCAATTATGGAAAGGTACAATTGAACCCTGACTTTCCCGACGCCATTTAAAAAATTGGAGAAAATAGAACACCAGTTAGAAACGATAAAATATAAAAACATAGTGAGTGATAGTGCTAACGGTACTATAACCTTGTTATTTGTCCAAAGTTTATATAATGGGTGGGCTATAGACAGTTGAAGCAATCCACATAACGACAATATGCTCCATAAAATTATAAGTTTTTTAACTGATGCTTTTATCCAATCCCAGTCGCCTTCGGTTTGTGCCTTAGTAGTCATTGACCAAAACGGTGCTAATACAATAGTAAAGAGGATACTTACAATACTAAAATATTTAAAAGCAATATTGTAAACCGTTACGTCTGCCGGCGCAAATAATTGGGCTATTATAAAATTGTCAGATGCATATAAAACCAGCGCAGCGATTTGAATTATAAAAAACTTCAACCCTAATTTTAACAATTTATTTACATATTCTGTTTTTACAAAATAAACTGAGGGCTTTATATCTGAATATACGCTTAAAAATAAGTATACACTCACAGACAAAAATACTACTATCGGGATTAAAGAATATACAATTGCAACGGATGTTAATGAATGAAAGTGCAACGTTTTCAGTATACATAGCCCAATTAATATAAAAACCTGAACTAATGAATTAGTAAAATCCGCCATGGCCGCACGCTGAAATGATAATAGTATGGTGTTAATAAGGCGTACTACAAATTGAGCAAAGAGAAAGCATATAGCAAATAAAACAGCATAATTTAAGTCGTTTTTCATGGCTGGAGGCGCATTAAACACGGAAACCCAATTGATAAATGGATTTGCAATTAAAAAAACAATAATTAAAAAGCCAAAAATTACGCTTAACGCGGCATAAGTAGTCGACACGTATATTTTACCTTCTTTGAAATTTTTAGTGGCAACTGAAATGGTTAAGTGATTACGCAAGCCATTGCCAAATCCAAGATCAAATAAAGAAAACCAACCCAATACAGCAGTTAATGTTAACCAAACGCCATATTGGGTGGTTGTTAAAAAACTTAAAACCAAAGGGATAGTTAAAAAGTTAACACTTATGTTGAGTGCTTTTATAAAAAAGGAAAAAAAAACATTCCGAATGACCGTTTTGCTTTTAGCATCCTTTAAATGAAAAAATTTATTCAATAAAGCCTTAAACATATTTGTTTGTTATAACTATTTATAAAATTATACTTTGATAAACTTTTTTTGTTACAACAATAATAGATGCAACAAGCATACCCAGCACAAAACCAATAATTAATCCTTTTAATTTACCAAGCCGGTCAACCGCTAATGGCAAAACAGGTGGATCAATTACCTGAATTAAAGGTTTTTCTTGTCTTAATGATATTTTGGAGATTTCGAGGTTTTTAACAATTTCACTATAAATGGCAGTATTGGCCTGCACATCGATCTGTTTTTTTTGCGATGGCACCCTAAGTGACATCAATGCGGGGTTGGCATTTGGAGAAGCATCCATAGTTGAAGCAACGCCATTTAGGGCTAAATCCAAAACCTGTCGAACACTGTCAGCCTGCTTCTGTAGTGTTTGCACATTTTGGTATGATTTCTTGATTTTTGTTTGGGTATAAAAATCATTTACATTCTCAACAAGCTTGTCATTAAACTGTTTTGAGAATTCCTCATCGGTTGACTTTACATCAACTTCTATAATACTTAATTTCTTGTCAGGCTTTGAAACATCTAATATTTTTTTATCAATAGTATAAACAATGTCGGTTATTATGCTGTCCTGTTTTCTGCTGAACTTTTCCGGTGCGCCATAAAATGTTATGCTATCTATTTGGCCTTTCTTTTTCCCTGCTACCCTTAGCTTGTTAACGTTTATATATCTATCTATCAGCAATTGTTGTTTTCCGTTAAAATCCCCCTGGCTTAAGAGGGTTTTTTCAATCATCAACCGGGATTTGTATAATTCAAGAATATTATCAGGCGAAAATATACCATTGCCCCCGCCTCCGATATCGATCCCTGCGAGGGAAGCTAACCCGGCATATTGGCCCAGGGAACCTGCCTGGTTCCCCTCTTCCAAAACGAACGTGCAGGTAGCTGTATATAGCGGTTTTTTAATAATGGAATATAACACACCAATGCCGGCGCCTAAAAACCCCATCAATAAAATAAGTTTCCATTTATTTTTCAAATACCTAAAAAGAGAACGGATTTTTGCAAAAAAATCCGCTACAGAAACTTCGTCCGTATTATTTATTTTCTTTTCCTGGTCCACCTGGTCCATAAATATCTGATCGGTTAATTTAATTATTTATGCAGGCTTATTATCCCCAAAATTACTGCAGCTATTGATGCAAGCCCGGTTGTTATGCCAATAATCTCTGTTGCTGATAACCCTTTTCGTTCAGGTTTTTTAGGTACATATATTTCACTGCCCGGTTTAACAGCGGGACGTGTATTAAAGAACAGGAATTTCCTTGTACCTTTTACCGTACCGTTGGGATAAACTATATAGGCGCTTCCTCTGAGTGCATCCGGCGAGAAACCACCTGCATTATAAACGTAGCCTTTAAATGTCTTATCCTTTTCGTAAACAACAGCGCTTGGGTATAATACTTCCCCATTAACTCGTACTACCTGTTCCTGCTTTGGTATTCGTATAATGTCGCCATCCTCCATTATCAAATCGCCGTTTGAACCCGGTTTTTCAAGTATGGCTTTAAGGTCTATCCCAACATAGTCATTGCGCAATTGCAATCCTTCATTGTCAGTCGAATCCTTATAGGTTTGTTTCAGCCTTTTTAGCCTGTCCACACGTTCCTGCGCAATTCCTGTTGTGTCTGTTTTGCTTTTATCGATGCCAAGTATGGCAATATTATCACGCTTTAAAGTACCGCCATCAGCATCGGCGGATGCTGATAAACCGCCGGCACGTGCAATTATATCTGAGATCTTCTCATTCTTCTTTTGTATTGTGTAATAACCGGGGTATAAAACTTCGCCCTCAACCTTAACTATTCTTTGTTTTTCGTAACCGGGCAACGTATATACCGATACAATATCAAATGGCTTTAACCTGAAACCCGTACCACCATTTTTCAATTGCGCATCAACGTCAATGCTAAATACCTGGGCTACCACACTGCTTTTTGATGTAGGGTCGCTGTTGGTTACGCGCCTTGCTACTTCTATACGTTTCGGACTGGCGCCCTCTGTAAAGCCCCCTGCCTTAATGATAAGGTCCTGAACGCTCATACTGTCGGCGTATGCAAATGTCCCGGCCTGCCTTACTTCACCTTTTATAGTAACATTATATTTGTCGCGCAGATCGAATATGGATGATATGTTAACCACATCTTCGCGCTGCAAGGGTATATCCGCAGCTGTTTTATTGATCTCATCGCTTAAATTAAAAGAAATGATCTCAGTGGAGTTATCAGGTTTAAGCCTCGTAATACTTCCAATACCCATAAAAGCGTCCTCTTTTAAACCTGCTGCTTTATTTATGAGTTGTAATAACGTTAAACCTTTTTGAAGCTCAAATTGGCCGGGCCTGAAAACTGCACCGTTAATGGTTACCCTGTTTTCATAACGTTCTAAAATGCGTTCAACCTTGTAAACATCGCCGCGCAGGGGGATATAATTTTTATAATCACTTTCGGGCACATCCGTTATGCGGCGCTGCTGGTCACTTATCTGCGAAACTTTAACAAGCGCAGTGTAAGCCTGGTCGTTAAAGCCGCCAGCAAACCTTATCACATCCTGTAGTGTTTCTCCAGGCAAAACTTCAAACAGGGCAGGTATTTTTACTTCGCCATCCATTTCAACACGTATACGGTAAGTAGGTACGCGTACAATATCCTGGTCCTGTAGCTGTATATTATCTTTTTGATCGCCTTTTACCAGGAAATCATAAACATCCAACCGCCTGATAACGCGGTTATTTCTGATGATCTCAATTTGACGGAAAGAGCCGTTATCGTTAGGCCCGCCGGCTGAATATAAAGCATTAAAAACCGTTGCCAGCGAAGGGAGCGTGTAAGTTCCCGGCTTTTGTACTTCACCTACTATAATTACTTTAATGCTCCGGATATTACCTAAACTAACCTGAACATTTGTACCGTGACCTACAGCATAATTATTGGCGGCCAGCTTAGCCTTTATCTGCGCAGTTGCCTGCTCGATAGTTTTGCCTGACACGTTAAGCAAGCCAACGCCAGGGATGTTTATATTCCCCTCAGGAGAAACATCCAGCTTCCAGTTAACTAAGGAGTTGCCATAGATGTTGATATTTACCTGGTCATCAGGCCCAAGTATATAATTTACAGGCGTGGCAAGGTGCAGGTTTGGCTCAAATGTCATCCTGCCGTTCCTGAATAAATCAGCACCGAATATTTTCGGTTTCAACTTACCAAATAAATCGAGGTTCTGTTTTGCTTTGTTTAGTGTATCGGATGATGTATCAGGCTGATAGTTGAGCTTACGCGATTGCACCTGGGTAGTATCATTGGCGGTTGTGTTACCACTTGATTTCCTTATTTGGGCAATACGCTGTTGAAGTAACTGAACCTGGTCGGCCGACATTCCCCGGTTTTGCGCCTGCTGAATAAGCTGATTATCGGTTAGCCCTGATGCCTGGGCCTGTTGCAATAACTGTTTTATTTGAGCATCTGAAAGGTCATTAACATTTATGCCCGATAGGTTTTGCGGAATGGCTTGCCCCAATACAGGTCTGGCAGTTACACAGCAAACAATAAATAATGTAATTAATAAGGTAGATTTTAAGTATTTCATTTTTATAAATCACAGCAAAACCCTTGAACATTTAATTCTCCGATTTGTTTTTTCAGCTGATTGAACAACTCCGGTAGCTTTTTTAAATTTTCCGGGGGATGATGCCCCTGAGAATATTTAATTCGGACGCAAAACTACGGAAAAACGACCAACTCTAACCTCAATTACTAATAAATACAGCGTTTCAGTATTAGTTTTAATATTTTTAGTCCAGGGATATGCTTAATTTGCTCGTTTCCGGGTGGTCAACTTCATTCGGAAGTTAACGATTTCTTTCGTTTTATATGATCAGGTATTTCTGCCAGTGTCCCTTTTTAGGGTTTCATGGCCAACAACAGATTCCCAGCCTCAAGAGCTTAAATACTACCGTCAGTCTTTACTGTGGTAATTATTTTCAATTTTATTAGGCATGTATGCATATTATTAAAAACTTCGACTATTGGTATGTGATATTAGCTTTAAAATTGACTAAAATTGACTGCCGTTGGCATGATTTTATTAAAATGCTTTTAAAATTTATGGATAGCACTAATGAAATACTTTAGGTTTATATTGGTAATTACTGGTATGTTTTTAATTACTAACCTGTTTGCAACAACCAAACCTGTCATAGTTGTTAAAACCAATAAAAATGAAACCGTAACAGGCGGTGCGATAACGCTTGTCATCCAGGTAAAAGGAACCGGGATAAACCATGTATCGTGGGGCTTGTGCGATACCGCGCTGGCAAATATTCAAAAAATTAATGTTTTGAAGGTGTCTTCATCGGCTATTGCTGATAGCTCATTTAAACATACTATTGTTTTTACAAGTATAAAGCCGGGTAATATAATAATTGACCAATTGCCGGTTGTGGTGTGGTATGCAACCGGGAATTACGATGTTTTTACAGACAAGGTCACCGTCAATTTTAAAAACGAGCCGCTTTTAACCAATATAAATAACATAAATACCAATGTGGCAACCCGTTTTTCGGAACTAAAATACGTGTTAGGTGGCGCGTTGTTAATAATTATTATAATTGCTGTTTTTGCGGCGCGCATTACTTCGGCTAAAAAGAAAGACTGAACTAAAGGCACCCGCAGGAAATTCAACAAGCAGCAAACATTGCTTTTCAGCTGCTAAGAGCTTTCCCTGTATCGCACCGCCATTAATTTATTTGGTTTCAAATACAGGCAATCTTTTTTAAAATCCATTATCATATTAAACCGCTTTAAAAGGCCGTTGCCTAAATAATTAATTTCAAAGCCGGTCGGGTTTTGGCTCCCTAAAAGTAATGTGGGGATATCTGTAAGCGTAAAGCCATTGATTTTAAAAGCCGGAGAAAGCACCACTTTAGTTTCATATTTTACTCCCCGCGGATCGCGGAGGATTGATGATTTGATCAATTTTAAATTGTTCGGAAAGTTTTGCTTACTTGCCCAGGTACTATCTAAAATAATAGCCTGGCCGGAGCCTGTATCAAATAAAAAATCGCCTGCATATTTTTTGTTGTCAATTTCAAAGGCTGCCTTAGTACAAACGAACGAACGTATAAATTCAAGCTTCGATTTAACATACCCCTTTAAAGCTTTTGGTAACCTTGAGTGGATGATCAAAAGGTTGTTATCATAATCAAGTTCAACTATTTTGCCTTCAAACAAGTTCCAGCCAAACCTGCCGTCCATGCCTTGTGATGTTACGGCTGTGGCGCCGATGTCGGGGTTGTTCCAAACCACGGTTCCTATCTGCAATTTAAACACCTTGTTCAAATTGTTAAAGTCAGGCTTGGTTTTTCCGGCAATAGCATCGGGCTGATTTGATAATAACTTTGTTTTTTTAAGGATGGCATCTCTCGTGAACCTGAAATTAAAAGAGCCAACATCAAAATGTAAGTTTAAAGTGTCGGTTCCATTAATAATGGCCTTTACCCCTATCGCATCAAACGATGTAAGCGCAAATGGTATGGTATCGTTTGAAGCGATGGAGTTTTTGAACGTATTTTCCGGGGGTATCGCACTTGCTATTTGTGTGTAACACGAATCTTTCCCGTTTAGTAATACAATAAAGTTAAACCGTGATCCTGGCTTAACTTTTACCCTGATAGAATCTATATCGGTATAAAATGTAACCCATTTTGTTTTTCGTGTTCTGTCGGCAGTAAAAATGTCCGGCCTGGCTTTAGGCGAAAGCGTCCAGGCATTTTTATCGAGGTAGCCGCCATCGTTTATAGCTACACTTTTTGAAGTTGCCCTGATAACCGGCAATTTTGATTGCGCAAAAATTGATTGAACCAGTAAAAACGGGATCAGAAGGGGAATGAATTTCATTTGCGAGCGTTTTCATCTGCAAGATAAATAATATGCACAAACAAAAGCGGCCTCCGATTATTGATCAGGGATATTGGCGCTACCAGCTAAAGTCAACTGTCTTTTTCAGATCGGGACTCGGACTGTTGTATATCGGGCAGGTAAGGGACGTAAATATCAACTACTACTTAAAGCAGCCACCCTCGTGCTTACCACCAGGGTCGTTCCCCAAGTCATCTGAATAACCTGCCTTCAAACGCGCCCATTGAACTGTAGGACGTTCATGCGTGTGGGTATTTTGCTTGTCTTTAGCTACTGCCTCCGGGTCGTCGGCACGCAGGAAATCCAATACACCTGTTTGCGACCAGCCGACCGGCGAGTCCTCCCAGTCCTCCTGCCGACCGTAAACTGTCAGGTCGAGCAAGTGATAGCTATTGTCCATCACCTCTACGCCGCGCCTTGTCGTCCAGTAAGTCTCGTAAACATTTGATCCTTGCCGCAGATAGCAAACGATGTGCATCATGCCTATCCGGCGTCCAACCAGCAAAGTTTCGAGCGATTCCTGGGGTGCCGAGTACCAGGGCATCTCCCAGCCCATGAAGTCGCGGTACCGGGCGCTTTCTTTGTATGGCCCCTGGCAAAACGTGGCGTAAGTAACGTCGCGGGCATGAAAATAGGCCAACTCGCGTATATGAGCTGTAACCCAGGTGCAGCCCTCGCACTGCTCGGGCGCAGGGGCGCCGGCATGCCACATGAAGTAGTAGGCAATAAGTAGCCGGCGGCCCTCAAACGCATCCAACAACGTTACCGGCCCATGTTCGCCAATGAGCGGTGTGGCGCTGTCAACCTTGACCACAGGCAAGCGCCGGCGGGCGGCTGCAATAGCGTCGCCTTCCCTGGTGTGCGCCTTTTCCCGAACACGCAATGCTTCCAGTTCCGCCTGAAAAACATCCCTATCGACTACGCTGGGCACCGCAGCTTCATCTCTTATAAAGTCTTTCATTTTGCCGCCTGCCGCAGCAACTTTGTTTCCCGGTTTTTCCATTTTTGCCATCTCCTTTCCTGATTTTTAAGCTCCCTTCCTGCCCTGCCCTTACCTATTCTTCCTTATTATGCTGATTTTTTAGCACTACAAATAAAATTACGTAAACTACTGTTAATATAAGAACCCCACGCGTTTGAACAATCTTCGTAACATTCAACAGCTGGAACCAGGCCAACGTGAGTAAAGCGGACCTCGGTTTTGTCATCCTTTTTAGTGATCTTAAAAGTGATTTTTGTGCCCGTCCACTCGTTTTTGTCCGCAACAAAACTGATGTCGCTGTCAGTAACAAGCCAAACAATTTTCTTGCCAGGGATTAATTCTGTAATTTTTTGTTTGGAATGATGGTATGGCTTGTAGTCATACGTAAACTCATCATTAAGCTTGTCAGTGTTACCTTCAATTCCAGGTTCGCCTGTCCACCATCCGCGAACATTATTGATGGCGGCGAATGTTTCTTCCGGGGTTTGGTCTACCAATATAGTAGCGGTAAAATCTAATGTTTTCATTGCCTTTATTTTTAATTGATTTTCAATTTTTTTTTTAATGTCGCCTCACCCCGGCCCTCTCCAAAGGAGAGGGGGTTAAAAAAACCGTTGTTCAAAGTCCTCTCCTTTGGAGAGGATTTAGGTGAGGCATACGGAGCGTTATTGATCCAACTTCCATTTCTCAACCATCTGCACGTCAAAGTCGTCATGATCTTTTCCGCTGGGTTCCCCTTCGCCGATTGTGATCAGGTTGTACAAACTGTATTTTATATAATTTGTCCAGGCTTCCCGGCATATTTCAAAACATTCATATTCAGGCACCAAACCTTCGTGCGTAAATGTGGCGGCTGTTTGACTATCTTTTTGCGAAATTTCAAAGATGATCTTTGTGCCGATCCACTCATTTTTGTCTGTGGTGAATTTGAAATAATTGTCGAGCACCAGCCAAACCACTTTTTGATCGGGAATAACTTCAATCAATTTTATTTTACAGTAATGAATATCCTTGTAGTGATAGATATATTCATCGTTAAGTTTGTCGGTACCTCCTTCAACATTCTCGGACCACCATCCCCGGACGTTGTTGAATGCGTCAAATATTTCTTTTGGAGTTTGGTCTACCAAAATGGTAGCGGTAAAATTTTGATTTTCCATGATCTGTTATTTTTAATTATGTCAAAAGTAGATGGATTTACAGCGCCATTTACATGGCAGAAATGACAATTAAATTAGTTGATTTTGCCATTTGAACAATATCTTTATTTATTTAGAATCAAGAGCCAAGAGTCAAGAGCCAAGAAAATAGCAGCATATGGATTCGTTTTTATTATTTTGTGCTGATTTTTTGTTCTTTGATTCTTGACTCTTGGTTCTTGATTCTTAGTTCTTAACTCTTGATTCTCAAACCATGCGCATAGCCATCCTTAATTACGAACACGCTGTTGCTACCTGTGTAACCGGGCCTGCCGAGATATGGAGTGCATTGGCACATACTATACCTCTGCTAACAGACAGCCCCTTAAAACAGCCTGTCGTGATAGATTATATAAGGGCGGATAATGGGAATTTATGGCGCAAGGCTTTAGATACCGGCAAAGAAGAACAACTGGCTATTGACAATGTGTACGACCTGGTGATTATTCCAGCTATGCGTTCAGCTAAAATTGATGATGTTTTAAATGGTGAGCGCGCGCTTGTTGACTGGTTGCAGCAACAGCATAGCAAAGATGCTGATTTAGCCAGCATTTGCATAGGCGCTTTTTTACTTGCCGAAACCGGCTTGCTTAAAGGTAAAAAAGTAACCACTAATATAAGGTTTGCCGACCTGTTCAGGGAACGATATCCGGATGTAGAAGTACAGGATGATAAAATTATTATTGACCAGGGGAATATTTATACCTGCGGCGGCGCCTTTGTTTTTACCACTTTTATGATCTACCTGATTGAAAAGTATTTTGGGCACCAGGAAGCGATCACTGTGTCGAAAATACTAATGATCAATACCCATCAGTTACCGCAACATACATTTTCTGTTTTTCAGCTCCAACATAACCATTCGGATGAAAAAATTGTGGAGGCACAGCTGTTTATTGAAAAAAACTATGAACATTCCCTGTCTATCGAAGGCTTAGCCGGAAGATACTATATGAGCAACCGGAATTTTATCCGCCGTTTTGAAGCCGCCACGGGCAATACGCCTTTGGCATATTTGCAGCGCGTACGCATAGAAGCAGCAAAAAAGCTGCTTGAAAACAGTAATGACAGTATTGACCAGGTAGCCTTTAAATGCGGCTATGATGACATTGGGTTTTTCAGGAAAATATTTAAAAGAAATGTTGCACTAAATCCGAAGGAATACCAGAAAAAATATGGGAAAACCGGGTTAACCGTAAAGCCGGTATATCATATTGCTGAGGATTAAACTGCGTTGATAATGTCTTTTCCTATTGAGATTTTAAACTATTGAAATTGCAACGTGCCAAAATATTGAGGCAGGTGAAAATTGGGTTTGTCGGAAATGATATTGTTCCAGCTTAAAAAATGAGGTTCGGGCAATTCATCACCGCATTTATAAAAATTGGCCCTGCAAGTGGTCCCTTTTAGCGTTGAAATTGAGTGTTTGTAAAACAGGTTAAAAGGAATAGACAGGCTTAGCTCCCACTCAAAAGGTAATGAATCGCCCTGCACTGTTTTGTTGCTTGCAAAACGTTTTATATTTTGTATAAGCGATACGGAGAGATGCTCACGATTGCCCGGCGACCCATAGCCAACCAACGTAGTACCAATAGCATTAAATTCAAAATTGTAATAGGTATTATCCTCATCAAACCCGATAAAAAACTCGACACAACTATCCTTGTAAACGGGATCGTTGGTTTGCTGGTATGTGGCCCGGAAGTGATTTTCTTTCACATAGAATTTTAAATATAAAGCATCATTTCCGTGGCCTATGTTAAATCCTACTTCGGGCCGGTCAATAGCAGATGGCCAGGGCTCGTAGGTTAATTTGTCCGGCTTAATGTTTGAAAATAAATCTGTTAAATCCAGAGCTGCATCCCCATAACGGATACCGGGCAAATAAGGCACTCTTAATACATTCATTTAACAATTGATTTTATTTTCTGTATCGATGCTTTATGCCTAAAACCCGCTATCATCTAAAGCAAAGGTATTCTTCCTGTTTTGCCATTTACCTTTTGTAAAGTCGGGAAAAGCCTGCGGGGCGTTGCCTTCCGCGATTGATTTTTCGGATAACGGCGTTATCACACTCATCGTTACCGAATCGTAAACATCTATAGGTGTTTGTTTGCCTTGTTTTACGGCTTGTATAAACGCGTTAAACACAAACCAATCCATGCCGCCATGCCCGGCGCCTTCGGCTTTAGATTCGTATTTTTTCCACAGGGGGTGGTCGTATTTTTTAAACCAATCATCCGCAGCATCCCATTCATCATTTTGTTTGGATTGATGCTCGATATAAACACTGTTTGCCACATCCATCCAAAGCCCTTTAGTACCCTGTACCCTGAAACCTAATGAATAAGGCCGTGGCAAATGCGTATCGTGCGAAAGCAAAACGGTTTCGCCATTAGCGCAGTTGATCATGGTAGTAATTACGTCGCCATTTTTGTAATTGATCTTAGCATTTTTATTGCCGGGCGCTAATTCTTCCACGTAAGCGGCCAGGCCACGGGCTTTTGAGCTGAAAGATACCAGGTTGGTAAAGCGGTTGCCACGGTTGATATCGGCATATTGCATCAGGGGACCAGCGCCATGGGTTGGGTAAATGTCGGCGTTCCTGTCAATATTAAACTGGGTGCGCCATTGTGCCTCGCTTAAAGCGTTCGGCCCAAACTCAACGCCATGCCCCGAAAAATGCTTACCATCGTTAAACAGCACTTCGCGCAGGTTGTGTTGGTAACCGCCTTCATAGTGTATCATCTCACCAAAAAGGCCCTGGCGCACCATATTTAAAACAGCCATCACATCACGGCGGTAACAAACATTTTCCAAGGTCATATAGGGCATCCCTGTGCTTTCGGAAGTATGTACCAGGCCCCAATGGTCCTGCACACTTAACCCGGCTATCACTTCGCAGCCAACATATTTCCCTGCTTTCATGGCATCTATAGCCTGCGGATGGTGAAATTGCCATGGTGTAGCTATGATCACAGCGTCAATATCTTTCCGGTCGAGCAGGTGTTTATATGCGTCAAGGCCGCCGGTATATTCCTGCGGCAGTGTTTTGCCTGCCTTTTTAAATTGTTCGCGGCAATAGCTTAATGAGCTTTCCTGCGTATCACAAATAGCAACAATATCCACATCATCGCGAAGCAAGCCCTCACCAATGTGGTTACGGCCACGCAAGCCTACGCCTATATAACCAAGGCGTACTTTGTCTTTAGCGGCTGCAAAAATACTACCGGCAGGCAAAATGGTCAGGCCTGCGGCCGCGATTGTTGTTTGTTTGATAAAGTCCCTTCTTTCCATTTTAACATGTTTTATAAATGATGATCTATTTTGCAAGCCCTTTTTTATACCCGCTTACCGCATAATACAGGATGAACAAATAACAGGGAACCATTACCCAGTAAGCCTGGTGCAGGCTAAATTTATCTGCCAGGAAGCCATAAAGCAGGGGGATTAACCCGCCGCCCGCTATACCCATAATTAATAATGATGACCCTGTTTTTGTAAATTTACCCAGGCCGTTGATCGCCAATGGCCACAGTGCAGGCCACATCAGCGCATTGGCTATGCCCAGGAACGCAATAAAAAAGACGGAAACAGTACCTTGGGTAAAAATGGAAACCAGGGTAAAAATAACGCCTATGATAGCCGAGACCTTTAAAGCTGCCCTTTGTGAAAAATATTTTGGGATGCAGATTATGCCCACAATATAGCCTAACAGCATGCCCGAAAGCGTGCAGGTAGCGAAGAACTTTGCTGTTTGCAAGGGAACCCCGATGCTGGATGCATAATTAATGACCGAATCGCCAGCCAAAACCTCAACCCCAACGTAAAGAAACAGGGTTAACACACCCAATAACAAATACGGGTATTGGAAAATACTCGTCCTGCCGGATGTTGACTTGTCTTCTGCTGTATCCTTACTATCAGTATCTATTTCTGGCAGGGTGGAATAATAAATAAATATCGCCAGGATCACCATTCCGACGATAATGGCTATGTAAGGCATAATAACTTTATGCGAAAGTATGGTCAGCTCGGCATCCTTTTGCACTGCTGACATCTTTAAAATATTAATCTTTATTTTATCGGCATCTTTTAATATGATGGCCCCCAATATGATCGGCCCCAGGGCCCCGGCAACCTTATTAAATATCCCCATAATGCTGATACGCCTGGCAGCGCTTTCAATTGGCCCCAGGATGGTAATGTATGGGTTTGAAGCAGATTGCAATATGGCTAAACCCATGCCCTGCACAAAAAAGCCCCAGCAGGAACAATAAATATACCCTTGTTAGCGCGGCGGGAATAAAAATGGCTGCCCCCACACCGATAATGATCAATCCGGCGGCCATTGAATTTTTGAACCCCAGTTTTTTAAGGATTAATGTAGACGGCAGCGCCATAAAAAAGTAAGCGATATAAAAGGCGAATGCCACAAAAAAGGCCTCCAGGTTATTCAGCTGGCAGGCAAGTTTAAGGTAGGTGATCAGTACCGCGTTTAACCAGGTAAGAAACCCGAAAACAAAAAACAAGGCGCTGATAATGTAAATAGGCTTTAACCCGCTTTTTACTATTGTTTTTTGTGGCGCAACAGTTGAATGATCATTTTCAATTTGACTCATTTTTATTTTAATTAATTGTATTTGTCGAAATAAACCAGGAAAAAAAGATTGGTTTAAGGTATGGTTTTATTTTAATTGCATCAACCGTTCCAGTGAACGTACCCCTGAATCATCAGGACCAATTTTTCCGCTTTGTTTATTTTCAAATACCTGTTTACACCATTCCAGTATCTTATTGCCAGGATATTGCTTAACCTGCGCGTTTAGCCATTCATCTGCTTTCGTTTTTCCGCTCACCTTTTCAATAGCCCAGGCCGTTACCAGGTGATTGGCAGGTAAAAAGTTACTCACCGTATTTTCAACTTTCGATTTAAACTGAATGATCTTTTGCAATGATTGCTGAGCTTCACCTTTTTTCCCTAACCTCTGATAACAGAGATAGGCCATCCAGTCTTCAAGTCGTTCATCAAGGTTTTCGGGGTATGGTTTACCAACACCCAGGTTCAACGGCCATTTTTTTGCATCATTTATCAAAATCAATGCATTTGTATATTTTTTATTCTGGATTTGTTCAATAGCCTGCATCAGTTCGGCTTCGTGGTATAATTCGCGCCCGATGGTTGCCCCTTCGAATGGCAGGATATTGATCTTAGATAAAAGTTCGGAACAAGCTTTATATTGTTTGTTAAGTAACAGTGTTTTAGCATACAACATCCCTATGATATAATTTTCGGGATGGCTATGATAAAAAGGCTCAACAGTAGCCAATGCAGTTTGATATTGATCGTGCTTAATATAATATTCGGCAAGAAGCTTGTTATACCGCCAGCCATCTTTATCCAGCTCAACAGCTTTTTTCAGATCAGTCAAGTCCGAAGTTTCCATTTGCATCCCCGCACGTGCGGTATAAAAAGGCGCGAAATCCGGTTCATTGCCGCATTCGACAAATAATTTTTTACTTTCTTCTACCCGGTTCCTGTCTTTGTATAAAAGAGCAAGGTAATATTTTGGTTTCCAGTTATTGTTTTGCTGCTCTGCCCAAAGCAACACCGCTTCATCTTCTGAACGAAATGGAAATACAAATGCCGGTGATGAATTATTTGCTTTCTCTAATTCTTCCGAAAAAGGTTTCCCTTGCTTATTTTGTGAAAATGCCAACCAATAATTTACCAGTGCATTTGCAGGTGCTATTTGTAAAACCTTAACAGATTCATCTGTGCAGCCATTTTTGTAATAATTAATAGCCAGTTCCAGGTAAGTTTCTACCGGCATTTCATCAACTATCACCGCAGCAAACTTCGTCTTGTTTTCTTCGGATGGCTCCAATAAATATTTTTCAAACCGCGCAAAATGATTTAGCGGATCAAAAGACAACATGGTGTCTAAT
>Ga0207014_1036_pt1 | contig 24246 bp, 22 predicted proteins | sample Alteio_BWMinCont_56_FD_153495 | JGI IMG/M metagenome (GOLD analysis project Ga0207014, IMG submission 153495) | Enriched cells from forest soil in Barre Woods Harvard Forest LTER site, Petersham, Massachusetts, United States -... | ecosystem: Environmental > Terrestrial > Soil > Temperate forest >...
TGGGAACTTCGTGTTTATCCTGGTTGCTCATATTCTTTTATTAATAACGTAAAGTTAAGCAGGATTAGCAAAATATAAAGGTCATTAATGTTTTGCAACCTTTTTCTTCGGAAATGCCAATGATGCTCCGATACTTACAGCCAATATGATCAGAATAATCAAAAGGGAATTGCCGGTAGTGAGCCCCATCCTATCCACATAATTTGCGCCAAGCATTTTTAAGCCGATAAAGGCCAGTAACAATGCAAGCCCGATTTTAAGGTAATGAAACTTATGTATAATATTCACCAGCAAAAAGAACATGGAACGCAGGCCAAGTATTGCAAATATATTAGAGAAGAATACGATATAAGGATCTTTAGTGATGGAAAAAATAGCCGGGATAGAATCGACCGCGAACACAAGATCGGTAACTTCGATGATGAGCAGCACCAACAACAGCGGTGTTATCATTTTTTTATGGTCAAACTTGACAAAAAACCTGTCGCCCCAAAACTTAGGGTAAACAGCAAAAAACCTGGAGGCAAATTTTACTATCGGATGGTTTTGCGGGTCTATCTTTTTGTCATCGTTGCGGTTAACATACATCACTATACCCGTGTACACCAAAAAAGCCCCGAAAATGTACAATATCCAATGAAACTGTTTTATTAATGTTGCGCCTGCGAAAATAAAACCAAAGCGCATGATTATAGCGCCTATTATCCCCCAAAGCAAAACTTTGTGGTAATGCTTTTCATCTACCCCAAAGGCGGTAAAAATAAGCACCATTACAAATATGTTATCAACCGATAATGCGTATTCAACTACGTACCCGCTGATAAACTCGAGCGACAAATTTTTGCGGTACAATTGGAGGCTTGCACCCAGGTTGTTAGGGTCTAAAGTAAGGTGATGAAAATTTTGAACATTAGCCTGCTGTAATGCGGCAAAGCTATCGATATGATGGAGCAGGTGCCCGTATTTATAAATGAGCAAATAAAAACAAAGCGTGAGCATTATCCAAACCGCGCTCATTATTGCCGCCTGTTTTATGCTCACCGGCCTGTCGGTTTTGGCAAATAAACCGAGGTCGATGGCCAGCATTATTAAGATAAAAATAATAAAGCCAGTAATGAAAATTAACTCGCTTTGCATTATTTATCATTTATTACGTTCGGTAGTAAAACGGACTAATTGTTCCAACCCTGTGCGTGCCTCACCCTGGGGGAATGTGTTTAATATCTCAAATGCTTCGTCCTGGTATTTTTTCATCTGGGTTTCGGCATATTGTAAACCACCTGTTTCCCGCACAAAATCAATGATTGCTGTAATCTTTTTTGGGTCATCATTATGATTTTTAACCAGGTTTATCATTTGCTTTTTAACAGTAGAATTGCTGTTATTAAGCGAATAAATAAGCGGCAGGGTAACCTTTTTCTCTTTAATATCGATGCCTAATGGCTTACCTACATCATCAGTCCCGAAATCAAACATATCGTCCTTTATCTGGAAAGCGATGCCAATTTTTTCGCCAAAAAGCCTCATTTTTTCAATCGTTGCATCATCGGCACCTGCCGATGCCGCGCCACATTCGCAACAGGAAGCTATTAAAGATGCTGTTTTTTGCCTGATTACTTCATAGTAAACAGGCTCTTCGATATCCATTTTACGTACCTTTTCAACCTGAAGCAGTTCGCCTTCTATCATTTGCCGCATGGCTTCGGATACTATTTTCAAGAACCTGAAATCATCGTGCTTTACCGATAATAACAACCCTTTTGATAGCAGGAAGTCGCCGACTAAAACTGCTATTTTATTTTTCCATAGCGCGTTAATGGAGAAAAAGCTACGGCGCTGGTATGAGTTATCCACCACATCATCATGTATCAGGGTTGCTGTATGCAAAAGCTCCACCAAAGCAGCCCCGCGGTGTGTTGATTCGTTGATACCTCCGCAAATACTCGCCGAAAAAAAGACAAACATAGGCCTGATCTGTTTTCCCTTGCGTTTTACAATATAGTGGGTAATACGGTCGAGCAGCGGTACCGAGCTTTGCATGGAAGATTTAAACTTTCCTTCAAAAACATCAATATCTGTAGCTATGGGTTTTTTAATCTCGTTGATGCTCAGCATTGAAACAAAACACGCTTTTATTTAACGAATCGCCTTGAGGCGCCGCGCACAAACATAAGTAAATTTAGTGGAATGGTGAGTGGTTGATTGGGTTGATTAAGTGAGTGGTTTGTTTTGAGTCGGAAAGTCGGAAAAGTCCGGAAAGTCCGAAAGAAGGTACGTGTATAACCCAATCAACTTAATCCAACTCAATCAACCTAATCCAACTTAATCAACCAACATTAACATAAATTAACAATATGAGGTTAAACCAATTACCCAATTTACCCTCTATTACTATAACAACATTAACAACGAAACAATATGAAACTTAAAATATTCGGAGGTTTACTGGTAGCAGCATTAGCTATCACCTCCATGGCCCAGGCACAAGAACGTACCCCTGTTATCAACCACAGGCAGCACAGGCAGGAACGCCGCATTAACCAGGGGGTACGCAATGGCGAACTTACCCGCAATGAAACACGCCACCTGCGCGGCGATGAACGAAGGATTAGCGAACAAAAGCGTATGGCTAAAGCAGATGGCCGGATGAACTATGCGGAAAGGGCGCATTTGCGCCACGAAGAAAACCGCACAAGCCGCGCCATTTACCGCGATAAACATAATGACCGTGTTAGGTAATAGTTTTTAAATACAAGTTGAGTTTTCATTTAGCGTCCCGGTTTTTCCGGGGCGCTTTTTTTATTACCGATAAAAGCAATATTATTTTACCTTTGCAATCCAAAATTACGGAGAGGTGTCTGAGTGGTCGAAAGAGCACGCCTGGAAAGTGTGTATACTTCAAAAGGGTATCGAGGGTTCGAATCCCTCCCTCTCCGCTGAAAGCGAAAAAGTGATCTTTTTAGAACACCTTTTCGCTTTTTTTTATATGATATTGTTAACTAACAAGTTAACAAACAAAAAACTAAAAAATATCCGGGAACCTAATGAGATTCGAACGCTTATAATTATTTGACTATCAACCAATAAAAATCTCACTATCCGCTTATAGCTCGGGTAGCACCGCCAGTAGCGCCATCACCTTTTGAATAAGAGATTTATCGGCAGCCGAATATTGTTTTGAGATTGCCATAGCCAGCCATTCCTCCCTTTCTTTGCGGCTGTCTGCCAGCCACTCATTGCCTTTTGGTGTAATCACTGCGTAGGATTTCCTTTTATCCGACGATACGGATTGGCGGGAGATATAGCCCAGCTCCGTGAGCCTGCTAAGTACCTGCGATACATATTGCGATGATAAGTTAAGCTGTGTGCAAAGCTCCGACGGTAATAATTGCTTGTCGTTGGTAAGCAATTGGATGACATTGAGCTCTGCAACCGATAGCTGTTCGGGGTTGCTAATCTGCTTCCTGAGCCTCCGGTTCATCCGGGTAACCAGGTCACGGATACTGTGCGCCACTTCTTTATCTTGTTCAGTAACCATTGTTTTATTTAATGAGATATAAAGGTAAGAAATAATTACCAAAGTTACTTTGATAATTCAAAATATCAAAGTAACTTTGTAAAGTAATTTTGATAATATGAAAAACAAAAAAGATACGGGATCGGCCAGGTTTCTGGCACCACTGGTATTGGGCATTATGCTTAACCCGCTGAACTCGACCATGCTGGCCACTGCGGTACTTGCCATCGTAGTGGCCTTTAAACAGGAGCAGGGCGCAGGAGCGCTGCTCATCATCCCGCTTTACTTTACTTCGGCCATCGGCCAGCCTTTAATGGGCCGCCTTTGCGATGTATTTAATCCCGGTAAGATAAACCTGTTTGGTTTCGTGCTGATCCTGTTATCCGGTATTGTGGGGGTATGTGCGCAAAGCTTTGGCTGGCTGATTGTGTCGCGCATTCTATTAGGCGTGGGCAGTTCGGCAGCTTATCCGTCCGCCATGACACTGGTGAGGCAACGTTATAAAGCATTGAACATGGAAGTACCAGGCCTCACTTTAAGTATTGTCGCTATCGCCGGCCAGGTTTCGCTGGCATTCGGGCCGTTCCTCGGGGGTATCCTGCTGGAAAGCTTTGGCTGGAAGGGCATCTTTTTTATCAATATACCGCTGGTGCTAATCGCCCTGTTGCTGTCGGTCAAAAATAAAAATGAAGTTAAGGTGGTAAAAGCTCAACAAAACAAAACCGCCCTGCAAATCTTTAAAGACCTGGATCCTTTAGGCCTGCTGATCTTTTGCGCCTTCCTGTTCGCTTTTTTAATGGCACTCCTTTATCCAACCTATTTGTACCTAAAAATCCCGGCTGCTGTTATCCTTTTGATCTTATTAGTGGTTGTTGAACTCCGGCATCCTAAACCCTTTATCGATATCAAAATACTGGGCCTGAATTTGCTTTTAAATACAACCTTTCTGCGGCAGATCGGCATCAGCTTTATCATTTACCTGGTGCTCTACGGCCTGCCGCAATGGATGGAGCAGTCCAAGCATATCAACCCTTCAAACGCCGGGCTGATTATGTTACCCTTCTCGCTAACCGCAATGGCGTTGAGTTTGATGGTCGCCAAAAATAAAAACTACAAGCTCTTGCTGAGCACAGGTGTGTTTTGCATTATTGTGGCAACCATCGGCATCTTCCTGTTAAACACCGCCTCACCTGTGTATTTTATTGTGGGTATCACAATAATCATCGGGGCAGCTTTAGGGATTCTTACGGTATCCAACCAGGCAACCTTATATGCCGAAGCCCCGGACGACCAGGTAGGTGTATGCTTTGGCTTGTTTCGTACGGTGAGCTATATCGGCGCCATCCTGGCCGGTTCCAGCCTGAAGCACCAGTTTAAAGCCGGGGCTACAGATGCAGGCCTGCATTCGCTGGCGGTCTTTTCGCTGGCCGCCTGCGTACTGATCGTCATGTTCCTGCTGCCCCTGTTTTTCAAGCGGCGGAAAGTAGAGATCGATTTAGAAGTAACAATATAATTTAATTTATAATCATGATGAACAATTCAAAAAACAGTAAAACCGTCCTCCTGGTGATGGACATCCAGAAAACGATGATGGGCTACCTGCCCGATCCGGAACCGTTACTAACGAAAATTGAAAAAGCTATTGCTTCCGCCCGAAAAGCAGGCGTAACTGTAGTTTACGTAACTTTGGCTTTTCGCGAGGGCCATCCCGAAATTCATCCGGCACATGTGCGCTTTGGAGCTATTAAAGAAGGGAAGGTGATGTTCACCCATTCCCATGAAGGTACATCCGTACACCATGCTGTCGAACCGCTGCCAACTGATATTATTGTCCACAAGAAACGGGTAAGCGCCTTTGCCGGTAGTGACCTGGAGATCATTCTCCGCGCCCATAAAGCCGAGTCATTGGTATTATCAGGATTTTCGAAAGCCGGGGTTGTGCTCAGCACCTTAAGGGAGGCAGCTGACCGGGATTACCACATGACCGTCCTTTCCGACGCTTGTGCTGATCCGGAACCGGAGGTGCATGATTTTTTAATAAAAAAAGTGTTCCCTTTTTCTGGTAATGTGCTGACCACGGATGAGTGGATAACAGCTTTAAATTAAGTTAAGTTAACGGATCAGGCGAGCCTGGCCGCCTGATCATTTTAAATCAATCCCAATGATCTCTGCAATATTATCCAAATTGTTGGCTTCTGTTTTTAAAGCAGTTAGCTATGGCCGGTTCCTTAAATTGGCCATTAGTAGCGTGGATGTAAGCTTTTGCTTATGGTCGGGCCTGAACTTAATCAGGCTAATAGTGTATTCAACCGGGCTTTTTATGGTGAACCCTTCGGGAAAATGGGTATTTTTAATTTGCCTGTTTACCAGGGAATTGGTTGTTATTGTATTGCTTTATGTTGTTTTTGAAAAACCAATCAACTCATGTTATAAGCTGGATGTTTACCGGTGCGGCGCTTATCTGTTTACGTTGATTAGCTATATTTTGGCGAAATATAGTGTGCTGGTTGGCTCCATTGCAATGCAAACCGCTCTGTTTCAAAGCGGCCTGGTCGGCTTCAGTTATACGCTTGTACTCCTAAGCAGAAGATTATACCTTTCGTTGCGCTAAACGTGCTTTACGCTCATTTAATTCATCGCGTTAATTCATCGTGCTTTAAATGGATCGGGAAATACCTGCTTAGTCGCGGAAATTACCATTTATTTCTTTTTGCAGATTTTCCCGAATAATCCTTAGAATTTCAGCGAGGTATTCTAACCGCCCCTCTCCGCTGGATGCCGTCAAATTCCCCAAAAGAGACCTGCACATAAACGCCGAACAAAAGCAACCTTTTATGCCTTCTGCTCGAATAATAAAAAGGTATCCTCAATATTTAATCATGAGCTTAAACAGGCATCTCCAATTAAAACTTAATTCATTTGCGCAAAAGGGAAGTTGGAATAGCAAACTTGTAAAGATTATTTGCGAACCGCTGTTTTGGATATTAATTATTAGCGGATTTGTACGGTTTGTATATTACTCGGTACTGTTAAGTACACAGGCTAATGACTCTGCCGGTTATATAAACTACCATGCCAATATACTACTTGGACAAACCGAAGGCCTGCGGACGCCGGTTTATCCGTACTTTATAAAATTAATTGGTTTACTGGGTAATCAAAATTTAATTGATAATGTAATTACTGCCCAAATTGTTATTTCCTTTTTAAGCATCATCATATTTTATCGAATAGTACGCACGCTTTTCAAAAACCCGGCCGTAATATTTGCTGCGTCGTTATTGTACGGGGCGATGCTGCCGGTTATTAACTTTGATAAACTTGTGCTAACAGAGTCATTCGCGGTAATTTTCAGCCTGGTATTTATTTATATGCTTGTTGATTATTTAAAAAAACCTGCAAATATAAAAGCCTGGCTGCTCACATTATTTGTATTTGTTGCCATTATGCTGCGTCCGTCGTTCATTTACCTGTTTCCTTTAATAATAGCCTTTTGGTTTTTAAGGTGGATATTATTCAGAAAAGATTGGCGAATGTGTTTATCCGGCTTAGCAGCATCGGCGGTGGTTATGCTTTTAATATCCGGCTATTCAAATTTAAATAAAAAAAATGCAGGCTTTAATGGCATATCAGTAGTAAGCAATAATAATGAAATGGCGGTTGTTGTTAATGCAAACTTGTATATGTATGGCAATGATGCTGAAATTACCGCAGCGATAGACAGTAATAAAAAAATGTATCAGCAAAGTGGTGGCAAACCTTTTGCAGGTATAGATATCATGACCCGGTTTGCGCCCGATAGGGTGCACAAGTTTATAGTTAACTGCATTAAAAGCCAGCCATCTGCCTATGCTTTGTATATCGGCGGCAAGCTGCTTGATTTGCAAACCACCAATATATTTACCAATTATGCCCGCCATAAAGTTAGTTACCTGGCCTTCAGGATTAATAACCTGGAGTATTTAATATTTTGTGTCACTTTCAATATGCTGTACTTTTTAATAGTGTTTGATCTGATTATGATTGTTGTTGGGTGGGTGAAAAAGAAACAGGCCCCATGGTTTAAAATAATTTTGTGGATGCTGATTGTAGCACAGGTAGCTGTAGCAATATTGGGCGGCTATGATGAATATCAAAGGCTTATTTTACCCGTCATGCCGGGACTCATTATCCTTTTATTTTCCTATATCGATAAAAAATGCTTTGCTATCGATAAAAACAAGCTACAACAGTACGCGCTGGGAGTTTGATATTATGGCTCAGATAAGTATAAAATAAGATGATAAAAAGTGCAAACACAATTCAGGAAAGAGAGGCTATTGCTGCCCAATATTTATTGGGCAGGAGAGTATTGTGAATTGCCACATATTTCAACCTGTTGGGTAGATTACCTGATCAACGCCACAAAACCGGACAATGGCCGTGTGCCGTTATTAAGGTTTATTAGGTAATAGTAGGTGCCCACAGGCAAACGCTTACCGTTTATAGTTCCGTCCCAGGCGTTATAATACCCTTTTGAATTGTACACCTCGCTTCCATAACGATCGAATATACGCACCTCGCAGTTCTGGTAATCTATTAAGTTTTTGATGTCCCACTTGTCATTAACCCCATCGCCGTTTGGCGTAAAAGTGTTGGGGATAGATATCCCATCAAACACAGTCACCTTTACCGAGTCTGTAGCTGTACAACCCTCTGCTGTTTGCACAGTTATGGTGTACAACGTGGTCGACAAAGGGTTGGCCTTCGGATTTAAAATCTTGTTGTTATCTAAACCTGTAAACGGGCTCCATGTTATATCGGCGATATCTCCCGTCGCTGTTGCTGTTAACGCTATACTGCTGCCCTTTACAATGGTTTTATTTCCGCCACCATTAACAAAGGGCAATGGAAAAATATTCATAGTAATGCTGTTGCTTGCTATGTTGGACGGTGTAACACAAGCCAGGTTGCTCGCCATAACGCAGCTCACCACATCTCCATTGGCAAATGTAGCGCTGCTGAAGGTTGGGCTGTTTGTTCCTGCATTGGCGCCGTTCAATAGCCATTGGTAAACCGGAGAGTTGCCGCCATTGGTGGCGCTGGCGGTGAATGTTACCGGTGTGCCCGCGCAGATATTGTTTGCCGATATATTTATGCTTACCGCCGGTGCTACCTGCGCATTTACTATCATGGCAATACTGTTACTTGTTGCATTGGGTATGGTTAAACAAGTAGCATTGCTGGTAAGCCGGCAACCGATTACATCGCCGTTTGAAAGTGTGCTGCTGGCGAAAGTTGCACTGTTTATCCCAATATTATTGCCATTAAGCAACCATTGATAAACCGGGGCGCTACCGCCGTTAGCTGGTGTTGCTGTAAATGTGATATTGGCGCCGGAGCAAGTATTATTTTGTGAAGCCGCAATACTAATTGCCGGGCTTTCTAAGAACCCGACGCTCATGGTTATGGTATTGCTTGTTGCGTTTGCCGGGGTAGCGCAACCGGCATTGCTCGTCATCACACAACTTACTATATCTCCGTCAGCGAAGCTGCTGCCGCTGAATGTGCTGTTGTTTGTACCCGCATTATTACCATTTACAAGCCACTGATAAACAGGGGTGCTGCCGCCATTAACGGGCGTGGCCGTGAATGTTACCATGGTACCAGCGCAAATGGTATTTTGTGATGCAGCAATATTAATTGAGGGGATAACATCCGGGGTAACATTCATAGTGATGCTGTTGCTCGTTGCAGTCGCGGGCACGGCACAGGCAGAACTGCTCGTCATCATGCAGCTCACCACATCGCCATTGGCAAGCGTGCTGCTGCTGAATGTTGGGCTGTTCGTGCCTGTATTGACGCCATTCAGCAGCCATTGATAAGTGGGCGCGCCGCCGCCGTTAGTTGGCATTGCGGTGAAGGTTACGGGTGTACCAGCGCATATATCGTTTCCGGAAGGCGATATTACTAATGAAGCCGCTGTCATCGGGTTAATTATGCCACTTACAGCTACGGTTTGGTTACTTGCCCCGGCCGATGTTAGTGTTACATTACCGGATATACTACCGGTGGTTGCAGTTGCTGCCGCCCGCACATAAACCGCGGTGCTGCTTACTGTGCCTGCGGTTTGGGGGATGGTAACATTACCTCCATACCCACTGCCCGCCGCAAGCGATACTTCAAAACCTGCCGGGGCCGTTGCTGTGATACTACCTGTTAAACCGCTGCCGGATACTGTAAACTGCTGGATCTGCGGACTGGCTGATGCGGTGCCTGCGCAAGCGGAAATAGTGCCGGTTACTGTGCCGGCCGTGATGTTTGGCGGCGAAGGATTTACGGTGATGGTAAAGGTGGCTGGGGTACATCCATCGCCCAAGGTCGCAAAACCATTAATATAAGAAGGCCCGTTTCCTACTGCGATCGTCGCGACAACAAGGTTAGTTTTGGTATCGATAACTGAAACAGTATTTGAGCCGGAATTTGCAACATAAACTTTGCTATTATCCGCATTTATAAAAACCCCTTCAGGTAATTTGCCAACGTTTATCGTATTAGTGATTAGGTAGCTATTAAAATCAAATTCATATACGGTGTTGGTGTTAGTATTGCTGATATAAGTTTGTGTTGGGTCCGCTCCAACCGCTATTGCGTATGGGCTGCTTGTTCCCGATATGGCAAATGCGAGATTGTAAATTGGCGCTTTTCCTATAAAATTGTCTGTATAAGAGATACCATACATTGAATTAGCGTCCTTACTTAGTGTTATAAAGTTCCAGTTTATGGCATCGCCGCTGGAGCCTATTAATTTATTGGAAGGCAATTGGTAGATAAATTCTTCTTCATAACTGCTAACATATAACGTTGTTCCGTCGGGACTAATGCAAATGCACAGCGGAGCGTTTGACAATGGTATTTGTCCAACAACCTGATTTGCACTGGTGCTGATTACGGATATGGTGTTCGATTGAAAATTAGACACATATACCAAAGTTCCATCAGGACTTGCCTTTACGCAATTCGGCGAATTTAAACCCGAAACTGTAGCAACAACACTATTTGTAGCACAATCAATTACTGATATGGAATTCGAGCCGAAGTTTGCGACGTACAGTTTACTGCCATTAGGAACAACACATAGGTTAACCGGGTTAATGCCAACCGGAATTGTTTTGCTAACTTTATTTGAATTTGCATCAATTGCGGTGATCGTATTATCGGTTGAGTTAGCCACATATATATAAGAAACATTAAGTGGTATTGCCGTGATCGTAGCAACAACAGGCGTTGTACCGTTATTTACGGCTTTAAACGATCCTATATTTCCGCTTCCGGAAGGAGCCAACCCGATTGATGGAGTATTATTCGTCCAGTTGTAAGTACAGCCGGACCCGCCAAAATTCACCGCGGTAGTCGCTTGCCCGTTATCTACAATTTGGTTGGGAATATCGTTTGTTGGATTAACTGTTATGGTGAAAGTGACCGGCGCTCCGCTGCAGCCGGTTCCATTGGAAACAAAACCGCCCGACGAATCAGGGTACATCCCGACAGATATGGTATTGATAACCTTATTTGTCCCGGTCTCTATTATCGATACGGTGTTATCATATTTATTTACCACGTAAAGTTTCGTGCCATCCGTGCTAAAACTTGTGCCGGACGGGCTTTGTCCGACAGAAATTGTGGCTATGACCTGATTATTCGAGCACTTTATTACGGATATTGTGTTGGAATTAGAATTCGCAACGTAAGCCATAGTCCCGTCGCGACTTATTGATATTGCGGAAGGACTTTGCCCTACGGGAATAGTGGCAACAACTTTATTGGTCGCAATGCTTATAACGGATACAGTATTCGAGCCCTGATTGGTTACATAAACACAGCCGGTATTTGGATTTGTCGCTGCTGCCCATGGAAGCTGACCCACGGTTATTTGATTAACGACTGTATTATTTGTAGTATTTACTACTGTTACAAGACCACTATTAACGCCAGTTAAATACAAAAGCTGCCCGTCGGGACTTAAAGCGATGCCTGCCACCGAAATCCCTAAATTCATTACTGAAATCTCGCCCATTGTTTTCGCATCGAAAACGACCACGGTTTGTTGGTTGCCTGATATGCTCGCAACATATAATTTATTGCCGTCCGGGCTAAGTGCCATCCCGTAAGAAGGCCCATCTACGTCATCCGAAATATTAACAACGGTATTTGTAACTGTATTGATAACCGAAATCATGCTAACAAGACCTAACCCGGTGTTTTCGACATACAATAAATTATACTTTGGATTCACCAGCATAGTAGATGGGCCATTCCCTACCTGGATCGTATCAACAATCTTGTTGGTAGCGGCGTTGATTACCGAAATGGCGCTCGACATCGTGTCGCTGGCGATATAAATATAACTATTAGACACGGGCGTAACTGTAATAGTTGCTGTAACTGGGCTGCTTCCGGAATTAACCGCCATAAATGAACCAATATCCCCCGTCCCGCTTGCCGCCAAACCTATGCCCGGCGTATCATTGACCCAGGTAAAAGTATTGCCGGTACCTGTAAAATTAATGGCTGCTGTGGCTGCGCCGTTATTTACAATTTGATCAGCCACCGCATTCACGGTTGGCAGCGCATTCACAGTGCCGGTTACAGCTACGGTTTGATTAACAGTCCCGGCAGAGGTTAGCGTTACATTCCCCGATATACTGCCGCTTGCCGCCGTTGCCGCCGACCGTACATAAACCACCGTACTGCTTGCCGTACCTGAAGTTTGGGGGATGATAATACTACTTGAATACCCGCTCCCCGCCGCCAGCGATACCTCAAAACCTGCCGGGGCAGTTGCCGTAATACTACCCGTTAAATTACTCCCCGAAACTGTAAACTGCTGATTTTGCGGGCTTGCCGATGCTGTGCCTGCGCAGGCAGAAATAGTGCCTGTTGCTGTGCCTGCTGTGATGGTTGGTGGCAATGTACCTGTTGGGTTTACCTTAATGGTAGCGGTAACAGTTGTGCCACTGCAGCCACTTGAAATAAAATGCCCAAAAGAAAAAGGGCTGGAAACAGGTATATTTGCAGTTACTGCATTGCTGAGTGTATTAATAACCAACATATTTGACCCATTTGAGGGTTCAACATACAACGAACCGTCATCAAGACTTAAATCGATACCATAAGGCTGGAAGTTAATGCTAATTGTATTTTCAACAGAATTACTGGCGGTATTAATAATTGTGATGCTTCCGGATGAGGAATATCCGGGCGAAAAGTTGGCAACATATAACTTGCTACCATCATGGCTCATCGTAATGCCATATGGATAGCTACCACACTGAATTGTTGCTACTACAACGTTGCTTGAGGTGTTGATTACCGAAATTGTGCCGTCCATATAATTCGACACGTATAACAACTTGCCATCCGGACTTTGGGCAAAATCAATAGGGTCTGTCCCTACTTGTATGCTGTTTACTACGCTGTTAGTTAAAGTATTAATTACCAAAACCGTTCCCGAGGCTACTGTTACGTAAGCTTGATCCCCGTTGAGGCTTACTAATATACCCAATGGGTAATTACCCGGGATAGGGATGGTAGCAATAACGGAATTGGTGACCGTGCTGATTACTGAAACTGTTGCCACGGTTTGATTGGTGATATAAATGCGGCTGCCGTCCGGGCTTATGGCCATAAAAGCTGGCGCAGATGCTAAGGGTATGGTAGTTATCAGCGCATTTGTTGCGGTATTAATAACTGAAACGGAATTTGAAGTACAGTTAGCAACGTAAACACGGGTACCATCGGGGCTGATAGTTACCGCTCCGGGGAACACGCCAACTGATATCGCCGCGACAGTAACGCCCGTACTTAAATTAATAACGGATAACGTGTTGTTAGCCGCGTTTGTGATGTATGCAAAACCGGCTGACGAAAGAGACGTTGCTGTAATAGTAGCGGTAACCGGGCTGCTCCCCGTATTGACAGCAGTAAATGAAGGAATATTGCCCGTTCCGTTTGCGGCTAAGCCGATACTGGTATTATTATTTGTCCAGTTATAAACACACGGACCGGCAGGAAAGGTTACCGGTTTGGTACTCGCCCCGTTTGAGACAACATCCTGTGCGTACGCTTCCCTGAAAGAAAAGAAAAAAGATAGTATTGAAAATAAAATGACTAAATATTTCTTCATGTGACAAGGTCAACGAACGGCTATTTATTAGTAAAGTAAGCAAATATTAATTAAAAAAAGTAAATTGAATATGAAAGTGCGTGACGACTGGCGCAGGTATTTCGGCGGAACGATTAAGATTTATCCTCCCTATGTTACGCCTGTATGCTAAGAACAAACTGGGTATTGCCGTTAGTTACTTTCTGCTATTTGCAGGTTATTCAAATAAACAAACAGCTTTATTAATTCCGATACTATTGCCGGCTGGAGACCGGTTTTTTCCAGGGAATCACTCAAAAGCCAACGTAGAAAACCACTTTTTCCAACTCTTTCGTTTGTAAGGATAACGCCCTCATTCCCTCATTATTGCGCCAAAAAAAATATAGTTAAAAAACGTTGTTTCGATAGGATTTGCCCTATACTTTTGGCTTTCCACATCTATAAAAAACATCAGTATGACACCGGAAAACAAAGTTAAAGCAGTAAAAAACGTGGGCAAAAGTAGTCAAAACAGCGTGAGGTATGTAATTGGTTTCCACGAGATAGACAGATTAAAGCTTATGCTTACTGGGGGCAAGGGCGCCAACCTTGGCGAGCTGTCGCGGATAGAAGGGATACTGGTGCCCGATGGCTTTTGCGTTACCACCGAAGCATATAAAAAAGCAACCGGAAACAACCGGGGGCTTAATAGCCTGCTGGATGAATTAGTGCATCTGAAGGCAGAAGATCGCCCGGCTATCAGTAAGATCAGCGCAAAGATCCGTACGGCCATCGAAAGCATACCCTTTGATGAAAATATAGCCGAAGAGATCTCCAGTTATCTTATCAAATTTAATGAACAAGATGCATTTGCCGTGCGGTCAAGCGCTACGGCGGAAGATTTGCCGACTGCATCTTTTGCAGGTCAACAGGATACGTATTTGAATATTATCGGCAAGTCGGCTATCCTGAAACATATCAGCAAATGCTGGGCTTCGCTGTTTACCGATAGGGCAGTAATTTACCGCCTTCAAAACGGCTTCGACCATGGTAAAGTACAATTGGCTGTAGTTGTTCAAAAGATGGTATTCCCGGGAGCGGCAGGAATTTTGTTTACTGCCGATCCTATCAATGGCAACAGGAAAGTGCTATCCATTGATGCCAGCTTTGGGCTGGGCGAGGCGCTGATATCGGGCCTGGTGAATGCCGATAACTATAAAGTGAGTAACGGAACGATCTCCGGTAAAAAGATATCTGCAAAAAAACTGGCTATTTATGCCTTGAAAGAAGGTGGTACGGAAGAGCAAGAGATAGCTGCCGGCCAGCAAACAACCCAAACCCTTACAGACGAACAAATACTTAAGCTTGAGCGCATAGGCAGAAAGATAGAAGCACATTTTGGCTGCCCGCAGGATATTGAATGGTGTTTATCCGAAGGACCCCCTCGGGAGGCTCGTGATACGTTTTATATCGTGCAGAGCCGACCGATAACTACGCTATATCCTATCCCGGCTGCGGATGATAAAGAAAATCACGTTTATATATCTGTCGGTCACCAGCAAATGATGACTGATGCCATGAAACCGCTGGGCTTGTCGATATGGCAGCTTGCGGCAGGCAGGCCCATGTTTAAAGCTGGCGGCAGGTTGTTTGTTGACGTGGCGGCCCAACTGGCTACAACGGCTGGCAGAAAGATGATAATAGCTATCATGGGCGAGCATGATCCACTGATAAAAGACGCGCTGATAGCCATTACCCGGCAGGATGATTTTATAAAATTGGTGCCAAATGATAACGAGGATTTGGGGCGCCTTAAAAGCAGTACAGGCAAGTCATCAGCTGAAATCCTGGCATCCATCAAAAACAATCCGGCAGTTGTTGCTGGTTTGATTGAGCGCAGTGAAACATTGATAGCAGCGTTTAAACAGAATATCCAAACGAAATCAGGACCGGAGCTGTTTGATTTCATCCTTGAAGATGGCCAGCAATTAAGAAAAAACTTAACCGACCCGCAAACTTTCGCTGCAATAGTGGCGGCTGTAGATGCGCCAACCTGGCTTAATAACAACTTGAAAGAGTGGCTGGGCGAGAAAAACCCGGCAGATACGCTTTCACAATCGGCGCCCAACAATATCACCTCGGAAATGGGCCTGGCGCTATTGGATGTGGCAGATGTAATTCGCCCTTATCCCGAAGTAATTGCGTATCTACAAACGGTGCGAGACGATAACTTTTTGGATGAGCTGGCTAAGTTTAATGGTGGACAAGTAGCCAGGGACGCTATTTATGCCTTTCTGGACAAGTATGGGATGCGCTGCGCGGGCGAGATAGATATTACTAAAACCCGTTGGAGCGAAAAACCATTAATACTTGTCCCCATGATCCTCAGTAACATAAAAAACCTTGGGCCGGGTGCTGGCAAACGGAAATTTGAGCAGGGGCGGCAGGAAGCTTTGAAAAAAGAACAGGAATTATTGGAACGCTTGCGCCAGTTACCGGATGGTGAACAAAAAGCCGCGGAAACAAAAGAAATGATCAGCCTGCTGCGTAATTTCGCCGGTTACCGCGAATATCCGAAATACGGTATAGTTAACCTTCACTTTGTTTATAAGCAGGCTTTACTAAAGGAAGCCGAACAACTGGTACAAGCCAATGTAATTCACGAAAAAGAAGATATCTATTTCCTCACTTTTGAAGAACTGCGCGAAGTTATGCGCACATATAAACTGGACCAGCAGCTCATCGGCAAACGAAAAGAGGAGTACAAACAATTTGAAAAATTAACCCCGCCACGTGTAATTACGTCCGACGGAGAGATTGTTGCAGGCAAATACAAACACGAGGATCTTCCGGCCGGGGCTATTGCAGGGCTGGCTGTTTCGTCGGGGGTTATAGAGGGACGGGCACGCGTCATCTTAAAAATGGAAGATGCCAACCTGGAAGATGGAGACATCCTGGTCACCACATTTACTGATCCCAGCTGGACGCCATTGTTTGTATCCATAAAAGGCCTGGTGACCGAAGTTGGCGGGCTGATGACGCATGGTGCAGTTATAGCGCGCGAATACGGCTTACCTGCAGTTGTGGGGATGGAGAATGCTACTAAACTGATCAAAGACAGGCAGCGCATCCGGGTAAATGGAACAGACGGATATGTAGAAATACGATAATTTGAGTTGGATTTTGTTAGTGATGCAAATCGAGGTGGCGCGGAACTGTATCACATAATGCCAAAATTTATTCAGAAACATCGGCAATCATTTTGTTAACGATCAACCACCGGTTATTGATTTTGTGGAACGAAAGAAATTCATCATAATTAAACTCGTACATTTTAACATGAACCTTGGCAATCGCAATAGAGTTAACCACATTAATTGAAATGATCGTTCCTTTAAAAGGCTTGCCGGAATCTTTCGGGCTTTGACGGTTTTTTACGCCATCGAGGTACTGATCGAGTGTTTTGGCATAAGGCTGCCCCTTAACATCCCCGAACAGCAAAGTACCGGGATTAAAAATGTTTCCCAGGATATTAACGTTGCCTTCATAAATACCTTTGAAGTAGTAATTTTCCAGTGCCTGGCTGATGACTATTGAATCTTGATTAGTTTCCATTTTGTTTAAGTTTTGTGCTTTTAATACCAGCAATGTGCAGGCCAAAAAAGAGGTTAATAAAAGCGTCTTCATGTTAATTCAGGTTGTGCCCGGCCCCCAAACCACCGTCCACATTAATAATAGCGCCGTTAATAAAGTTACTCTTTGCAACCGTATAAACCATTTCTGCGATGTCCTCCACTTCGCCTACACGGTTCAGCAGATGTAACCCTGCAGTTTGATCGGCGTTATCGGTGCGGATTGTGCCGGGCGCAATTGTATTCACCCTGATGCTATCTTTACCAAATTAAGCAGCCAGTTGTATGGTAAGCGGATGTATTATACCCTTTGACACCATTTGTGCTGTAATTGGCACTCCGCCAAGGCCGTGATTCACCAGCGGTGTGCCGATATTGATCACTACACCACCATGCTGCTTTGTGAGAGCGCGGTGCAACCGAAACCTACCGGCGTACGTCTGAAGGAAGGCTGCCCTTACAAATCTATATCCATAAACCTTACGCCAAACCGGTTGCACGCTTATTAACCTATTATTTATTTGAGTATCAATACCGGTTTATTTGCGTTTAATTCAATGGCGTTTGTAATGCTACGATGTGTTAAATTGTGAAAGAAACTATAATTACCCGGCAGGGCAATGATGAGTTGAGCGTCATGTTTATTTGCAAAATCGAGTATCCCATTAACAATATCGTGGTCTTCGGAATAGTAAACCTGGTATTTGTAGCTTTCCAGTATTTCTTTAAGCGTATGGAGATTTTTTTCCTCATGTGCCAGGTACGCTTGCTTTGGATCTACATTTAAAACAATTAATTCGGGAGGGCACAGCCGTTGATTTGAGCTTCGTATTTCTTTTAACAAAGCCAAACGGGAAACAGCATTGAAATCACAAGGCACCAGTGCTAATTTTATCTTTTTATATTTTGCACAGGCGGGTACTATCAATACAGGTATGTTACTTGTTTTAGCAATGGCGATAACCTGCTCGCCAATATAACTTTCATCCATGTTTTTGTCACTGCCAATCATCAGCATGCTGGGCTTCTCCTGGCCTATCATTTGATAAATAGCCCGTATTAGCGGAAACTCACTCACAGCCGTTTCTATTTTGATGGAAGGGCCGCATTTTTTAGCCAGTTTGCGACCAATAGATTTTAAGCGCTCATCAACATTTTGCCTTTCTTCGTTTATCCTATCGGCGCTCATTTGTACAAAATCTGCCGATGGCAACAATTGTTCATAAATTGACAAATAATAATTATTCAAAAGAATAATGCGTTCCACTGCTGTATCCTTACAGAATTCTACAGCATATTTAAGGACATTTGAAGATGTGCCTGAAAAATCAACCGGTATAAGTAATGTCTTCATAAAATGTTAAATTAAGTTTGTTGGTCGTTAATGTTTTCATCAACGGTTAAGCAATCTATTTCCCGCCCAATCCTAATATTTTTATCATAAAAATGATTTTTGTTGTGAACACAATTAAAAATGTGATCAACCAAAATAAAAGAGTGAAAGTCATTTCTCTTTCAAGAAATACAACTATTTTCATCCATAACTTTTTAACGGGCTTTTGATCAATTTCCATAGCGTAAAGTGTTTAATAATTAGTTATCATATCAACAATCAAGCATTTAACTTTTATCACAAAAATTATCTTTTCTTCAAATTATTGATCATTTCGTTGAGCAGCAACATACCGTTTTGCAGGCTACTTACATCCACTCCTTCTGAAGCCATTTCGTAAACTTCAGCAACCCATGGATTCAACTGTTCCCTAAGTTCATTGCCTTCTTTAGTTAAATAGATCATTTTATTGCGCCTGTCATTGTCATCTTCCACCCGTTTTACAAGGTTGCGTTTTACAAGGTTATCAAGCAAATAGGTCATGCTGGATTTATCCCTTAAGGTCAGATTAGCAATTTCCTGCTGGTTAATGCCATCTTTTCTCCATAAGCACCCCATAACCTCCAGCATTTCAAAAGTGATATTGATGCCATGCTCCTTTATCTTTAGCTGTATTTGCTGCCGGGTATAGATCCTTAATTCAGACATGGAGCGGCCAAACTCGACTGCCAGTTCCGTTTTTGTACTATTTTTTATTTGTGTTGTCATTTGTGAACAAAAATAATAAAGTAATTACATTTTCTTAATGCCCTTCAGCCGCCGCTGCTTCAGCTAAACTAATACTTATCTATCACATTGATGCAATAAAGTTATATACTTGATAGTTAAATATCAAACTAATTTAAAAAAAACTTTATATTTAATAATAGCCGGCACAAACAAAGCAGTTTTTTTGCGCCCCTTTTAAGAAAAAAGGCCCGTTGGTATAGGGGTTAGGACGTAAGATTTTCGTTCCTGAAACAAGTGTTCGATTCCCCTACGGGCAACGAAGCCGCTTTGCGAAAGTTGAGCGGCTTTTTTATTGTTGTAGATGCAATCTACAGGCATAGTTGTTCGAAGTTTGTAAACTTCCCACAGCGCGTTTGTAAGTAATTGATTGACAGAATATTTTGCTGTCGTATTGATGTGCAAAGCGAGCGTTATTCTTTGCTTCGAACAGCGGGAGAGAGCATTTAAAGAAAAGTTTTATTAAAGCCTTCGGATAAATTCCCGAAGGCTTTTTTCGTGCCATCAACAATCTTTACATTTAATAAAAAGGGAGTCTCAGGTACTAATAATCTTAAAGATTAGTGCGGAGGTTGCGGTAGCGATGACTTTATTTGTAAGCAATCAGCGTCGATGAACCGCTCCGGCAGGTTAAAGCCTCGGCCAAATAGCAAGTATTTATTTAATCGCCAGCAAGTCTACCTTTTCGATTACCGGATTGGTAGCCAGCAATTCAGGCGCTTTAGCCATCAGTGCTTTGGCGATATCGCCGCCCAGGTGCGCGTTGCGGCCGGCCTCATCTGTAAAGGTGTCGAAAATACCGAAGGTGGATGGCCCGATTTGAAGTGCGTACCAACGCACTGTTTGTGTTTCGGCTTGCGCCAAAGGCAAAGCGCTTTTTATGAAATCAGCGACTTCCTGTTCTTTGCCTGGTTTAGCTTCCAGGCGTACGAGTAATGCAAATTTTTCCATGATGTTTATTTGTTGAATGCGTTAAAAAAACCGCCAATCAGGATCAGCCCTAATAGCAGATGGCAAAACTACCCAACCGTTCCCTCAAAAAAGATGAACTAATTCACAAAAAACGCTTCCCGAAAAAATGCGTTAATTTGTAATTTAAAGCCATGGAAGACCTTTCGCCCTTTATTGAAAATATAAATCGTAAGGTTCGCCTTTCGCCTGAAAATATGGAGCGGCTTACCGCTGCATTCCTGGTGGTGAAGGTTAAAAAAAAGCAGTTGCTCATCCAGCCCGGCTTTGTCGCCAAATACCGGATTTACGTGTTGAAAGGCGCTTTCCATTCTTATGTGATCGATGATAAAGGAAACGAACATACGATACAGTTCGCAGTGGAGGACTGGTGGCTTTCGGACTATAACAGCTATATTCACCAAACGCCGGCCACGCAGTTTGTGGAAGCCCTGGAAAATAGCATCATTCTCCAGATCGATCACCAGGCCGAGCAACAACTCAAAGACACCAATTGGGAATTGGCGACACTGTTTCGGGTGATGGCCGAGCATTCGGCGGCTTACCTGGCGCGGCGCATCGTATCTAATTTGACGCAAAATGCCGAAGAACGATATAATGAATTTGTTGCCAAGTACCCAGAGGTGGTGCAGCGCCTGCCGCAATACGCGCTCGCTTCTTATCTTAATATGACCCGCGAGTTTCTGTCGAAGATCCGTAACGACAAAGTGCGAAAAAAGTAAACCAGTTCACACGTTTTTCTTAAGATAGTTCATCGTTCATTAAGTACGATTACCCCCAACTTTGTGGTCTAAAATTTAACATTATGTCACAAAAATTGAATAATAGAGTAGCCGTTATTACCGGGGGTAGCAGCGGTATTGGTTTAGCCATAGCCAAACGTTTTGCACAGGAAGGCGCCAAAGTTGCTATTACCGGCCGCAACCAAAAAACTATCGATCAGGCTATCGCTGAGATCGGCCCTAACGGTATAGGCATCCAGGGCGACGTTTCCAAACTGGATGACCTGGCCCGAATCTATCAAACAGTAGCAAACCACCTGGGTAAGATAGACACCCTCATCGTCAATGCCGGGGTTTATGTTTTAGCGCCACTGGCGGATTTTACCGAAGAACAATTTGACCAGGTCAGTGATATCAATTTCAAAGGCGCTTTCTTTTCGGTACAAAAAGCCTTGCCCGTATTAAAAAACGGCGCATCGGTAGTATTGATTTCTTCGACGGTCAACGGCAAGGGTATTCCTAACCATGCGGCGTATTCAGCAACCAAGGCTGCCGTCCGCTCACTTGCCCGCAGTTTTTCTGCCGACCTGCTTGACCGTAAAATACGTGTAAATGCGTTAACCCCGGGGCCTGTGGATACACCTGTATTTGCTTCGGTCACCGGCAACGCAGAAGAGGCTTTAGCAATGAGGGAAGCTATGGGAAATTTCACACCGGTTAAACGCGTAGCAACGCCGGAGGAATTGGCGGCTGCGGCTCTTTACCTGGCCTCGGATGACTCTGCCTTTATGCTGGGTGCCGAACTGTTACTGGATGGCGGTCTTCGGGACCTCTAATAAAGGTAAGCTGTTTTAGCAGACTGATAAAACTAAACCCGAGGGTTAGTTATGTATTTAGAAAATGCCAATTATTACTCAATAAATTGACACGGTCAAAGTGTTGCAGAACTAACGGTTCGCTATTCCGAATATTTTGATCATTAGCCCCGGAATAACCAAGGTAATGACCATATCCAACAAAAGTCGAACAAAAGTAAAAAAGCCCGGTCTGTCACCAAACCGGGCTTTAAACACTATTAGATGGCCCAGGTATCGTCATTTACCGCCGCCGCAAGCCCTAAATCATTCTCAAAAAGGTTCAGGCTTTGTAGGTTTTGGGCTACTAAACCCTTCAACTTTCGCCGAAAGGTTTTTTTGCAAACAGAATGCATGCCTTATTTTAGGTCGAAGTTATACAAACTTTGACCAGTTAGGTAAGGATTTGCTATGATGGAATTTGAAAATAAATACTTTTAACATGGTCACTTATTGCCCTTTTTTTAGCGGCAATCGGATATATTTTCGTACCTTTAATGATGTTAAATACCCCGTTTACCGGACGCCCAAAATTCAAAGAAGCACTACGTTTTTGGTTTAAATTAGGCTGGATAAGCTTCGGCGGAACAGCCGGCCACATTGCCCTGATGCACGATTTTTTAGTAGATAAAAAGAAGTGGATCAGCAACGGCCGTTTTTTTCACGCGCTCAGTCTCTGTATGTTATTACCGGGTCCTGAAGCGCAGCAGTTAGCCATCTATATCGGGCAGCAGTTACATAGAAAAAAAGGTGGCATAGCTGCCGGGGTACTCTTTGTGCTGCCATCCATGTTTATTCTGCTTGCGTTAAGTATCATCTACGTATTGTTTGGCAATCTGCCCTGGATCTATGCATTATTCAATGGCCTGAAGCCTGCGGTAATCGCCCTTATCATTGTTGCGCTTTTACGTGTAGCAAAAAAATCATTAAAAAGTTATCTGCATTATATCATAGCGGGTATGGCGTTTCTTAGTATATACATTTTTAATGTTTCGCTGCTGCTCATCATTATCGGAACCATCATAGTTGCGCTTACTCTCCATTACTTAAAGCCTCAATTATTATTGGGCGATCCGGAAACCAGCGAGCAGGAACTTGCTGATGAAAAGAGTTATTATATCAACAAAACCTCTGCAACCCAAGTGGGAAGCTTCAGCTGGAAAAACCTGCTTATTCAGCTCGGTGTCTTCCTTTTTCTGTGGCTAATACCGATCATTGGCTGCCTTATCTTTTTACAAGACGGTTCATTCTGGAAAAAGCTCATCCTGTTTTTTACACAAACCGCATTCTTCACTGTAGGCGGATCATATACTGTTTTGCCTTATGTGGCACAGTTCGCGGTTGGAAAGTTTGGCTGGTTATCAAAAATGCAAATGATAGATGGGTTTGCATTAGCCGAAACAACGCCGGGGCCTTTAATTATTGTGGTGGCCTTTGTAGGTTTCATGGCCTGTTACAACCATTTTCATGCCTCTTTACTAATGGGGGGCATAGGCTTGCTGATGACTGTATTTTATACTTTTTTGCCGTGTTTCCTTTATATTTTTGCCGGTGGGCCGCTGATCGAAAGATCGCACGGGAACGAAACCGTCAGCGCTGTTTTAAAACTGGTTACGGCAGCAGTAGTGGGTGTTATTCTTAATTTGACAATCTATCTCGGTAAAGACGTTATTTTTCCCGGCGGCGTGTTATTGTCTCATTTAAACCTTATTTCGCTTATCTGGGTGTTAATCTCCCTGTTACTTTTAGTAAGATTTAACCTGAATGTAATTTACCTGATATTATTAAGCATGGGCATTGGTTTTCTTCGGTTCTTAACCGGCATGTAATGTCAGCAGCCCCTCACCGATCGTTGCGGCTCGATTTTATCAATTTTAACCGAAGTAAAAGGGGCCTTCATACATGTTAGAGCCTGGTATTAAAAAAAGCCCTAACACATATGAAAACTTTGGTTGATACGGTAACTGCCCGGATAACTATTATTCCTCAATATAACCTTAATGGATTTGAATGCTGAACATGGCCGCCAGCACGGTAAAGATAAGGGGGATAGCCGTCAGGCTAACCAATATTCCCGCAAAAATAGCGAAGCCTCCCAACAGTTCGATTAAAGGGGAACCCCCGTTGTAGACTGTGTCTACGGATTGGCTATGCCGGTAGTCTCTGACTACTGTAACGATAGTTCGGCCTCCAACTGACGCCACCGAGTAACTTTAAGCGGAATCCAGATTTCGCGCTTCTACTCCAATATTCTTGCGGGGTCGCAAAATACAACCCTTTCAGGACAAACGCTTGTTCGCCCAGTGAGGG
>Ga0207014_1077_pt1 | contig 23258 bp, 20 predicted proteins | sample Alteio_BWMinCont_56_FD_153495 | JGI IMG/M metagenome (GOLD analysis project Ga0207014, IMG submission 153495) | Enriched cells from forest soil in Barre Woods Harvard Forest LTER site, Petersham, Massachusetts, United States -... | ecosystem: Environmental > Terrestrial > Soil > Temperate forest >...
TGACCTTCCAGACGATGGCCGAGCACTTCGTGGAAGAACACCGCGGCGGCGCGGCCGGAGAGCAGAGCGGGGCCGTCGAACGGTTCGGCGGCGGGAGCGTCGCGCAGAGCTTTGAGGTCGGAAGCCATCTTTTCCACGCGAGCCGCGACTTCAGATTCCGGCGGCAGGTGGTTGAGGCTCTCCGCCTGAAAAGTTTCCACCCGCATCAGCTCCATGCCGTCAGGAGCGAGCGTGCCAGCGTCGATGGCCATGCGAATGGTAGCGCCGGGCGTTACCACGTGGCGGCCTTCGGTGGAAGTGAAGCGCAGCCGCGTCGCCTGCGCGATGATCACCACGGCGGAGGAGTAGATGTAAGGGTACTTGCGGAAGTACGCGGAATATTCCCGCGCCATTTTCTCCATGGCGATGCGATCGGGCGCGGCGGGAACTTCCTGATAGTCGGCGTGGCTTGGGGCTTTCTCCTCGGAGAAATCCGGCGAAGTGTCTTCTTCCTCGGCATGAACCTGTTTGCCGGTCTTGACGTTTGAATAGGCTTTGGAAGCCTTGCGGTATTCCTCGTAGGTGAGGCGCCACAGTTCGTGGGCCAGGGCATCGCGGTCATCGTCGAGCACCAGCGTTCCGGAACTGATGGCGGAGCTGCGGCTCGGCTCGTGACTGTTGTCGAGTGCGGGAGAACCGATGCGCATGGTGACGTCGGCCGCGCGGCGGCGCGTCTGGGTGAAATTGATCAGGCCACCCTGGGTACCCATGGCGACCGACACGCTCTGGTCATACACGGAATAGCTCATGTAGTAGGGCGCAGGGTCGAGTTTGCCCAGGCTGCTCTGGGCGCGCTGCAATTCCTGTTGCATGGTGGAGAGCAGGGCGTCGTTTTTTTCGGTGGGGCTTTTCTCGAGGGTGCTTTTCTTGTCGCCGGTTTTGTCTGCGGCGGTTTTTTCGGCAACCGGTGTGGCTGCCCAGGCATGCGCTGCGGCCAGCAGAGCGATGGCGAATATCCATCGACCGAGGTTATGGGCGGATTGACTTGTCATCATTGTGCCAGGCTTTCGATGTGAAGCGAAGGCTTGCGAATGCAAGGGCTAGATTAGCAGACTAGCTGAGACAATCTCTTACAACCCGCGATAGTGCCTGTTTGACGATGGGAAGAAGAATCATTCACCGCGAAGGACGCTACGTATCAGGAAGGTCGCGGGCCGGCGTTTGGGAACATTCCGGTCGAGCTTCGCTCGCACCGCGACGGGCGAGGCGCCCGTTGCCACACATGCATTGGGATCGGTCGGTGAGGACTCGCGTTCGCCTACTCGCTGGTGAAGTAGTCGACGGTGACGGGATTTTCGAACAGCGAGTAATCGCGGGTGACCACGGTGATGCCGCTGTCGGTGACGAAGTAGCGCTGACGGTCGGCTTCGGCGTCATAGCCGATGGTGGTGCCTTCGGGGACGTGGACGTCGCGGTCGAGGATGGCGCGGCGGATGCGGCAGCGGCGGCCAACGCTGACGTGGGAGAACAGGATGCAGTCATCGACTTCGGAGTAGGAATTCACGCGCACATCGGGAGAGAGAATGGAATTTTTTACGGTGCCGCCGGAAACGATGCAGCCGTGGGAGACGATGGAATCGAGCGCGGTGCCGGTACGTCCAGTTTCGGCGAACACGAATTTTGCCGGTGGATACTGGCGCTGGTGGGTGCGGATAGGCCACTCTTCGTCGTAGAGATTGAAGATGGGGGAGACGGAGACGATGTCCATGTTGGCTTCGTAGTAGGCCTCGAGCGTGCCGACGTCGCGCCAGTAGTGCGCTTCTTTCTTGTTTTCGTCGACGAAGTCGTAGGCGAAGACGCGATAGTCGGCGACCATTTTGGGCAGAATGTCTTTGCCGAAATCGTGGCTGGAGGTGGCGTCTTCGGCGTCCTTGAGGAGAACGGGGATCAGGACGTCGGCATTGAATAGATAGACGCCCATCGATGCCGCGACCTTGACCGGATTCAGCGCGGAACGGAGCTGGGTGGACTTGGGCTTTTCTTCGAAGCCGTTGACGCGGCCGTCTTTGTCGACATCGACCACACCGAAGCGGGAAGTTTCCTCGGGGGCGATCTGGATGGTGGCCAAAGTGACGTCGGCGGCGGAATCGCTGTGCTGGCGCATCATCTTGCCGTAATTCATTTTGTAGATGTGGTCGCCGGAAAGAATCAGCACGTGCTTGGGCTGCTCGGAGCCGATGGAATAGATATTCTGATAAACCGCGTCGGCGGTGCCTTGATACCACTGGTCGCTGACGCGCTTCATGGGTGGCAGGACTTCGACGAATTCTCCCACTTCGCGGCCGAGGATGTTCCAGCCTTCGCGGATGTGGCGGTTCAGCGAGAGCGCCTTGTACTGGGTGAGGATGTAGACACGGCGGAGATCGGAGTTCAGGCAGTTGGAGAGCGTGATGTCGATGATGCGGTAAATGCCGCCGAAGGTGACGGCGGGCTTGGCCCGATCGCGAGTGAGAGGATAGAGGCGCTCTCCGGCGCCGCCTGCGAGAAGAACTCCGAGAGTGTCTTTCATCGACATCGACGCACCCTTGAAAAACAGTAGATGGTAGCACAGCTGTCATAGGTTGCTGTGCGTTCGTCGCGTAAAGGTTCGTATAATGCCAGCGGCGCGGCGGAGGGTAAGGAATGGCTGGGAAGAGGAAGATGCGCGAGACTGGCGGGAATGCCGGAACGGAAAGCGGTGACGGCGGTCTGGGGATGGATTGCGGGATCACGCGGCGCGACTTTCTTAACGCTACGCTGCTCGCTTCGGGCGGGCTGCTGCTGAATTCTGTATCTCCGGTGGAGTTGTTGGCTGAGCAGAAAGCCTCGCAAGAAAACTCGTCAGACGACAGCTGGACGGGCTACGGCGGCGTCGGCGACTACGCGAACTCCAACGGAAATACCCGCGCTGTGCTGGAAGCCGGGCACCAGATTCGCGATGGGTTGTTTGATGGCCCGCCTGCGGGCGTGGTTGAGACTGGCGAAACTTATGATCTGGTTGTAGTCGGTGGGGGAATCAGTGGACTGGCTGCCGCGCTGATTTTTGAGCGGCAGGCGGGCCCGGGCAAGACCTGCCTGGTGCTCGACAATCATCCCATCTTCGGCGGCGAGGCCAAGCGCAACGAGTTTCTGGTGGATGGTCACCGGCTGACTGCGCATCAGGGCTCGGCGCTATTTCAGGTGAATTATCCCCACAGCTTTATCGAGCGCTTCTACCAATCCATCGGGCTGGAGAAACCGCGGCTCGAATATCAGAAGTGGGCCGGGCCCGACCCTGAGATCGCGCTCACCACTACGCCGTATCTTGCTTCAGCTCCCTACGGCCTCTACTTTGGAGCGAAATTCGGGCAGCCGCAAGGGGTGTGGCTCAGCGATCGCTCGCGCCAAAAATTGGAAGGGGCTCCGATTTCCGCAACCGCGCGGGAAGAGTTGTTGAAGTTTCAATCGCCCAACTCGGCGCAAGCGCCGCGGTACCGGGGCGACGCCATCTCGCGCCGGCTCGACACGATGACTCTCGAAGACCACATCATGGAGAGCCACGGCATCAGCCGCGAAACCGTCCGAACATTTCTCTCGACCGACGAAGGCGGAGCCTTCGGCCTGGGGGCCGACGCGCTTTCCGGCTACACCGCCTATGCTTTCGATGCCCTGGGTGGATTGGCTGACCAGGAGCCGCAGATGTTTCCGGACGGCAACAGCGGCATCGCACGCCTGATCGTAAAGACGATGATTCCGGAATCGATTGCCGGCGAACGCACGCTGGAAGATGTGTGCCGGAACAACGTGAATTTTGCCGCTCTTGACCGCGCGGGAGCATCCGCTCGAATTCGCCTGGACTCAACTGCCGTCTGGCTGAAACACGATGGCGAGCCGGAGAAATCAGAGTCTGTCACCGTCGTCTATACGCGGGGCGGAAAGACCTATCGCGTGAAGGCGCGTTCCGTGGTGATGGCCGGTGGCAGCTGGACCACCAAGCATATTGTTCGCGATCTTCCGGACGATCGCAGAGAGGCGTATTCGCAGTTCCATCGTTCTCCATGCATGCTGGCCAACGTGGCCGTCCGCAACTGGCGATTCCTCTACAAAATGGGGATTTCCGGTTGCCAGTGGTTCGAGGGCCTCGGAACTTACCTGCAAATTCGCAAGCTAGCCCTGTGCGGCGGCGATTCGCCGACCATTGGGCCCGATTCCCCGGTGGTGCTCACGATCAAAGTTTTGTACTCACACCCGGGGCACACCGCGGAAGATCAAGGCCACATGGGTCGCGCGGAAATGATTTCTACTCCGTTCCGCGAGTACGAGCTTCAGATTCGGCAGCAGCTTACCGAGATGTTCGCGCGTTCGGGCTTTGATGCGTCCCGCGACATTGCCGGGATCATTCTGAACCGTTGGGGTCACGCCTATGCCAGCCCGGCTCCCGGATTTTACTTCGGCAAAGATGGCAAACCCGCGCCAGGCGATGTTCTTCGGGCCGCACCGTTTGGAAGAATTGCCTTCGCGAACGTGGATCTCTCCGGAATGCCCGATCACAAATCTTCGATCATTGAGGGGAATCGCGCGGTGGAGCAGGTGCTGGATCAGGTGCTGAGGGATTGAGTGGAGGGGCGGCGGAAACCGGGCGAAGGTGCAGAGGTTCCACGTGGGGACGAAAGAAAGCCGCTAGCCGTTAGAGCCGACCCATCTCATAAATGTCCGCCCGGCGGCTCGATGCATTATGAAAAAGCGCCCCGCTTCAGAAGGTCGAGGTGGGATCAGGCGCCGCCTCCGCGCTCGCCAGCTATCGAGGGTAACGCTCGGCGACATCTCGGACGCGGTTAGGCAGCAGCCGGACTCTCCTTCACAGACACGATGGGCGAGTGGCTCGTATCAACCGCTGTCAGCAGTGGCCAGCCCTTCCGCAGCACGTAGTCGAGCCACGCACCAGCCCCTTGCGAAGTGAGGACGGCAGCTAGCACAAGTGTGGTGTAGAACTTCGGGCTGATGATCCCTTCATCAAATGCCACGCTGGCCAGTACAATACCCGGTCCGCCTCGTGCGTTGGTCGTGATCGCAAGATTAAGCAAATCCAACCCACGGAACCCAGCGAATCGCCCCGCTAGCGATACCGAAAGAATCTTGACGATACAGCTTCCGAGAATGAAAGCTGTGATCATCCATAGCGAAAAGCCCCGAATCAGATCGAGTTTCAATCCAACCAGGGCGAAGTACACGGGAATAAAGAATGCGAACGAGACCTTGCCGATAGCGTCGAGTGCTTCCGCAAACAGTCTGCGCTTTTTGTGAACCACGGCGAACCCGGCAAGAAAGGCTGCAAATACGATGCTCACATCGAGCGCGCCGGCGACGACGCAGTATCCAAGCAGGACTGCGATCGCATAGGCCACCGGCGACTGCTGCGCGAAAATGTTGAAGCGCGATTTGTTGACGCGCTTGATCACGCGGGGAACGATGGTCAGCCCCAGCCCAAAGAACCCGATCGTGGTGATCAGGTGATACGACATTTGCCGCGGATTCAGCACTGTCTTCCCAGCCATCGCGGTTGCCAGTGCCAGCGCCAACCATAACACGATGTCTTCCAGCACGGCTACGCCAAGAATGAGCCGTGCGAAACGAGTGTGAAGGATGTTCAAGTCGGCGAAAATCTTCGAGACTACCGGAACCGAAGTCACCGCCGCTCCCACCGCCAGAATGATGATTAAGGAAATGCGGTTCCCGTTCGGTCCTGCGAGCGCGGGACGAATCAGCCACGGCCCCAGTGTCAGTCCTAGCACGAACGGTATGCCCGTTCCGACGATGACGAGCCAGCCCACTTCGCGACGCTCCTCGCGGCTGAAAAGGTGGCGCGTTTCGGCACCGGACAAGAACATCAGTAGTAGCAAGCCGAGCCAATAGACAAAGTTCAGAACGTTTCCCTGGTGGGTGGCTGCTTCCATCAGCCTCGATGCGAACGGCAGTCGGCCCATGAGAGCCGGGCCGAGCACGATCCCGGCAACGATTTCGCCGACGACTCTCGGCTGACGCAGCTTTACAAACAGATGGCCAAGCAGGTGTGCCAGCCCCACCAGCAGCAAGAGTACGAGGAGAATCGAGGTCAGATCAGAGTTCGACATGGCGACGCGCTCGCATAGGATGCCTTCAGCGTCGCAGAGGTGGCCTATCTATCGAGTGCTTACCCTGTTTGGCTTAAAACGAGAACACGGACGAGTTCGGAACGACGCACACGGCAGCTCGTCAGTTTACGAAGATCAGGCCATTTCACTCAAACTCCTGCGGTGAGGTTGATGACAGATGTTGCGCCAATTGAGACGACGGCCTACCCGTCGCAACTCGGATAACATCCTGTTTACCGACCATGCATCCGCTTAGCTGCGACGGGTTCCGCTTGCAAATCATTCAAAGCGATAACGGAGAGCTTCTGCGACAGCTCGATATCCAATTCGCCGGTAGATGGAATTTGATGTGGGATTCGCCAAGTCGGTGTAGAGGATGCAGCGATATCCAGCGTGAAGCAGCCGTTTCGAAAGGGCGTGAACGCACGCCGCCGCGTAACCGTGTTTCCGTTTTTCAGGAGGCGTATAGACGCCGGACAGGCGGACTACTCCATCTACGGGCTCGCGGGCAACAGCCATAGAGACGGTTTCTCCGTTTCGATCCCACAACCAGAGCTGTCCGGTCGCCACCCCTCGATCCACACGCAGTTCGGTATCGTCGGCAGACTCCCCAATTTCATGCTGGAAAGCGCGGGTCCAGAGAATCATCAAGCCGCGGTCTTTCGGAGCTGCCTGCCGTAACGTGCCTGCGACATGGGGAAGTTCTCCGCCCTCCAGAAGTTCATAAAGGCGGTTCCCCTGGAAAGGTGTGGCTGCCGATTTGGACCGCTCGCTCCATTGGCCGGAGAAAATCGCCGCTGTCCGCGCTTCGCCGTTGACTCCCGGCAGGGGGATGCCCGCATCCGCAATCGCGTCGGCCATTGCCGCCGCTACCGGCGGTTCCATCGGTGTCAGCGTCGCTGGGAATGTAAGTGGCGACTGCAGCACAACGCCAACCACGTCCTCCCGCTGAATTGCCATCCAATAGCGGCCCGGATCGCCTTCTGTAACGCGCGCGTGCAGGATGGAGAGAACCAGATTGTGGAGAACCGGTTGCGAGGAAAGGAAGACTCCCGCCCTGCTCAAAACGAACGCAGGATCTTCACTGAACACCACCTTGAGTTCCATTGGGGAGATTTTACTTGCTTTGGAGTGCCGGTCTGAATGGGTTCAAAGGCAGGTGCGCAATGCTGAGCGGGTCCCGGGCTATCCTGAGGCGAAATCGCAGGGGCGGCTGTCCCCACGCTAGCATCTCCAAAACGAACCAGTTTCAAATCGGCGGCTTATTTTTCTTCAATCTTGATGCGCAGCGACTTCAGGAACTTCAAGTCCTGATCGTTGACCTTTAATTCGGGATTCGTATTGATGGTGGTGACCAGGGAAGTCTTGTCCGCAGCTTTTTCGCCTTGCTTGCTCACGCCGATGGTGGCTTCAAGAACCAGGAAAATGTCGTATCCGCCCTCTTTGATGCGGGAAACGACCTCGGCAATCTCTTCTGAGTCGGAAAGCGATTCGTTGATGGCTTCGCCGAGTTCCTTCATGAGCTGTTTCAGTTGCTGATCCACTTAGGTCCCCCTGGCCGGGCCACGGCCACACTGTTTGGATGCCCCGGGCGGGGGAACGGTTCGCCGCCCCGGCTCAGTTGCGTCATTGTAGCGCCGGAGGCTGTTAAAATCGAGACCGTGAGCCACATTTCTGCCGCACGGAAGTTGGGGGCAGCCACGCGCATGGCGGGGCGGCTGTTCACTGAGGAGGCTGCGCGCAGCCGCGCCTGGGGCGCGGTGCTGCAAGGGGCGCGCGCCACGGCGCGATCGTTTGGGCAGGTGGCCCACGTTTTGTGGCTGGAAGTGACGGGCGCGGTGTTTTTGTCCATGGCGGTATTTGGAGGATTTACCCTGGCGCGCGAGTACACGAAGTATCAGGCGGGACACGCGACGGCCGGGCGAGTGCTGATTGCGGTCGGCTTTACGCTGGCATTCGCGTGGTTTGGCGTGAGCTCGTTCTGGAGGGTGAAGAAGAAGGCCAGGCTGCGGGAATGAATGTTCTCTAACGCAAGTTCTCTTCTGTGCGCGCGCGATTTCCTTCGGAGCAAATCCTCGCTGGGGGCGGTTCGGCGATAGCGGCACTTCTACAACATGGCCAATAAGATTAGGGGCGCGGCTGGCAAGGTCGACGTACGAGAGCTTCCCGTCGAGACCAGCTCGCACATTGCGGTGAAGCCTCTCTACGGGCCGGCCGATCTCAAAGGATCCGACTACGAGAGCGAAATCGGCTATCCCGGCGAATATCCCTTCACGCGCGGCGTGCAGGCGACCATGTACCGCGGCCGGCTGTGGACCATGCGGCAATACGCGGGCATGGGTGACGCCGAAGAATCGAACAAGCGCTACAAATATTTGCTGGCGAACGGGACGACCGGGCTTTCCGTGGCGTTCGACTTGCCCACGCAGATGGGAATGGATTCCGACCATGCGCTAGCCGCGGGTGAAGTGGGCAAGGTGGGCGTCGCGATTGATTCGATCGAAGACATGCAACGGCTTTTCGATGGCATCGAGCTAACCAAAGTTTCAACATCGATGACCATCAATGCAACGGCGTCGATCCTGCTGGCTCTATACGTGGCCGTCGCGCGGCGCCAGGGCGGGGACATCCGCAAACTCTCCGGCACGGTGCAGAACGATGTGCTCAAGGAATACATTGCCCGCGGGACCTATATCTATCCGCCGCAGCAGGCCATGCACGTGGTGACCGATATGTTTGCCTGGACGAACGAAAATGTACCCGACTGGAACACGATCTCCATCTCCGGCTATCACATGCGCGAGGCCGGATCCACGGCGGTGCAGGAAGTGGCGTTCACGCTGGGCAATGGCATGGCGTATGTGGAAGCCGCGATTAAGGCCGGGCTCAACGTGGACCAGTTCGCCCCCCGAGTTTCGTTTTTCTTCAATGCGCACAGCAACTTTCTGGAAGAAGTGGCGAAGTTCCGCGCGGCGCGCAGAATGTGGGCGCGCATCATGCGCGAACATTTCCAGGCGAAGAATCCGCGCTCGTGGATGCTGCGCTTCCATACGCAAACCGCGGGCTCGACGCTGACGGCGCAACAGCCGGAAAATAACATTGTGCGCACCGCGATCCAGGCGCTGGCAGCGGTGCTCGGCGGAACGCAGTCTCTGCACACCAATGGCTATGACGAGGCGCTGGCTTTGCCCACCGAGCAGGCGGCGCGCATCGCGCTGCGCACGCAGCAGGTGATGGCTTACGAATCGGGCGCGGCGCAAACGATCGATCCGCTGGCCGGGTCGTATTACGTGGAGGCGCTGACCAACGAGATCGAGAAACGCGCGGCTGAGTATCTGGGCAAGATTGAAGTTCTCGGCGGAATGCTGAAGGCGATTGAGCGCGGGTTCGTGCAGCAGGAAATTCAGAACGCCGCGTATGAATATCAGCAGGCCGTCGATAACGAAGAAGCGATCGTGGTGGGAGTGAATCGCTTCGAGGTGGAAGAAGAGAAGCCGATCCCGATTCAGCGCATTGATCCCGCGCTGGAGTCGAAACAGGTGGAGCGGACCCGCGCGCTGCGCGCCCGCCGCGATGTGGGAGTGTGGAAGACGGCGCTCGAAGGCGTTGAGCATGCCGCGCGTTCCGGAGCCAATGTGATGCCGCGGATTCTGACTGCGGTGGAGGCTTACGCGACGGTGGGAGAAATTTCCGACGCCATGCGCAAGGTATTTGGCGAGTACAAGGAAGCTGTAGTCGTTTAAAGTGCTATTGAAACGTTATTGAGAATGTTGTTGAGGACGACATGCAGGACGGAGTTAGCGCGGCGTTTTAGCTCGACGTTTTGTAATCACAGGACTTGCGGCAGGGCTCGCAATACATAAGGCCGTCCTGGCAGAGGCGGATGTCGTCGAGTACTGTTTGGCACAGGCAGCAGTACTTTTCGCACTCGCAATCATTCTCTGATCTTTCGCACTGGGCGCAACGGTATTTTCCGGTACTGGTTCCGGTGGACATAGATTCGCTCCGATGGGTTAACTGTAGCGCCCAGAAAGCAGCGTGGGAACGTCACCTTAGTAATCTGCTGCGCCAGCGATCCGGGCCGCGCGTCCGTCTTTTCGGTCCTCGGTAAATCCCCGCTGAATCTCCTCTGCCATATAATTCTGAGCAATGACCTTCCAACATCTGCTGGATGGAGCGGAAATCCTCGCGCAGAGCGGGAACCCGGACGTGAGTAGTGTGGAATACGACTCGCGGCGCGTGAAACTGGGGTGCCTGTTCGTGGCCATGCGCGGCGAAACTTCCGATGGCAACCGCTTTATCGATAGCGCCATTCAGTCGGGAGCGGTGGCGGTGGTCACGGATTCGCCTGCGGAGAAGCCTCGCCAGGGCGTGGCGTGGGCGCTCGTGCCGCATGGTCGGCGGGCTTTGGCGCGGCTGAGCGCGAACTTTTACAAGAAGCCGGCGGAGAGAATTGCCGTAACGGGCATCACGGGAACGAATGGAAAAAGTACGACCGCGTTTCTGGTGGAATCGATTCTGGCCGCGGCTGGGCGAAAAAGCGCTCTGATCGGAACCATTGAATATCACGTGGCCGGGAAAATTTTGCCCGCGCCTCATACGACGCCCGAAGCGCTGGAACTGAATCGCATCTTGCATGAGGCCTTGGCGCAGGGCTCAACCGACGCGGTCATGGAAGTCTCTTCGCACGCCCTGGCCCAGGAGCGCGTGTATGGCGTGCCCTTTGACGTGGCCGTGTTTACCAATCTCACGCGCGACCATCTCGACTATCACGCGACGATGGAGCAATATTTTGCCGCCAAACGCGTGCTCTTTGAGGGATGCGGCACCGACGCGCCCCGCGCCGCGGTCACCAACCTCGACGACGAATATGGAGCGAAGCTGGCCGAGTTCAGCCGCAAACGCAGTTCGGTGGTGCTTCGCTATGGATGGGAGCGTGGCGACTTTCACGCTGCGCGCGTCGACATTACTCCGCGGGGCACACGCTTCGATCTGGTGATGCCGGGAGAGACGATTCCCCTGTTTTCGCCGCTGATCGGGCGGGTGAATGTGTATAACATTCTCGCGGCGGCAGCGGCGTGTTACGCGCGCCACTGCAATGCCTCGGCGATTGCGTCCGGGGTCGAGCAGTTGACGCACGTCCCGGGAAGATTTCAGCGCGTGGATTGCGGCCAGCCTTTCACCGTGGTGGTCGACTATGCTCACACCGACGATGCGTTGCGCAACCTCACCGCGCTGGCCCGCGAATTTGTGGCGCGCGGAGCAATGAACGCGCGAGTGCTGACGCTGTTCGGCTGCGGCGGAGATCGCGATCGCGCCAAGCGTCCGCTGATGGGCGAAGCCGCCGGCCGCGGCAGCGATTTCGCGGTGCTCACGTCCGATAATCCGCGCAGCGAGGATCCCCTGGCGATTATCAATGATGCGCTTGTGGGCTTGCAGCGAACGGGCGCGAAATACAGCGTCGAGCCCGACCGCCGCAAGGCGATCGCGCTCGCCATCTCCGAGGCTCGGCCCGGCGACATCGTGCTGCTGGCCGGAAAAGGACATGAGAAGGTTCAGATCACGCGCGCCGGCTCGCGCCCGTTCGATGACGCGGAAGTTGCGCGTGAGGCGCTGCGAGCCGCCGGGTTTAAATGTGATGAGCCTCCGCCGGATGCGGCGAACAGTGGCGCGACCAGCGCGCCGGCGAAAGAAAAATGATTCTTCCCCTCTCCAAGATCGCCGAGTTCGTCGCCGCTTCGGGCGATCTCCCGCGCGGGTCACGCGAACCAGTTGCACAAGCCTATTCCATCGACTCACGCACCATCGGCCGGGGCCAGCTTTTTTTCGCGGTGAAAGGCGAGCGGCTGGATGGGCACGACTTTGTGGCCTCCGCTCTGGAAAAGGGCGCGGTCGGTGCAGTCGTGCGAAAAGACCAACTGCATCGCTACGCGTCGCACGCGCAACTGCTGGCCGTGGAAGATACTCTGGTCGCTTTGCAAACACTCGCGACCGCGGTGCGCAAGCTCTGGGGCAAGCCGCTGGTGGGAGTGACGGGCTCGGCGGGAAAGACCACCACCAAAGAAGCGATCGCGCACGTGCTCGCCACCCGCTTTCGTGTCCTGAAGTCGGAGGGCAACTTCAATAATCATTTCGGCCTGCCGCTGATGCTGCTCAAACTCGAACCGGAGCACGACGTCGCCGTCATCGAAATGGGCATGTCGCACGCGGGAGAGATTCGGGCGCTGGCGAAAATTGCGCAGCCGGAAATCGGCGTGGTTACGAACGTCGCGCCCGTGCATCTACAGTTTTTCGAATCCATTGCAGGCATTGCGCGGGCGAAATACGAATTGATCGAATCCTTGCCGGCGAATGGGACAGCAGTTCTGAATGCGGACGATGAATATGTTTCGCAGTTCGGCCGCGACTTCCGCGGCAAGGTGGTTCTCTACGGAACGTTGCCTGCATCCACAGTGCGCGCGGAGAATATTCAGCCGAAGGGAGCTGACGGCTCGGAGTTTGACGTCGTGATCGGCAACTCCCGCGCTCGCCTCCAGTTGCCGCTAGTCGGTTCGCACAACGTGCTCAACGCGCTGGCCGCGGTTGCTGTGGGCGTAGAGCGCGGCCTGAAGCTTACTGAAGCCGCGGAGGCACTGGCCACGCTCGCGCCGCCCGACAAACGCGGACAAGTTGTCCAACTGGGTAACATCACGGTCCTCAACGATTGCTACAATTCCAATCCGAAGGCGCTCGATGCCATGGTGGACGCCTTGGTTGCGATGCCCGCGCGGCGGCGCATTGTGGTCGCCGGGGAAATGCTGGAACTGGGAGCAGCCGGCGAAGAGTTGCATCGCCAGGCGGGCCGCCACATGGCGGAGAAAAAAGTTGACGCGCTGCTCGGAGTGCGCGGGCTGGCTCAAGCTATGGTCGAGAGCGCGGCTGGGGCGGGCGTGCGAGCAGAGTTCGTGAACACTCCCGAGGCCGCTGGCGAGTGGCTGGCCCGGGAAACGCGAGACGGAGATGTGGTTCTGTTGAAGGCATCCCGCGGCGTGAAGCTGGAAAAAGCTTTGGAAACGTGGAAGGCGGCCCTCCGGGGCTGAAGCCCGCGGAATTGCCGGGAACAAACGGCGCGGCTCAAGCCGTGCCCTTCCCGAGTTCGCCGTAGCTGAAGGCTGACGGCTAAAAGCTGACGGCTGTAGTTCGGAGGCTGATTGCTCTACTGGCTGTTGTTCACGAAACTGCAGCATTACTTTCCGCCGTTCCGCATTTTTCGCTACGTGACGTTCCGCACCGCGTTTGCCAGTCTCACCGCACTATTCACCGCACTGATCGTGGGTCCGCTGGTCATCAACCGGTTGCGTGAATTCCAGATCGGACAATACATTCGCGAAGAAGGTCCCAAGGCGCATCAGAAAAAAGCCGGCACGCCGACCATGGGTGGGTTGCTGATCGTGATCGCGATCGTTGTGCCCACGCTGCTGTGGGCCGACCTGGGCAATCGCTTCGTCTGGATCGCGGTGTTCGCCACATGCGCCTACGCGGCGATCGGTTTCGCCGACGACTACACCAAAGTTGCGCATCGCCGCAACCTGGGCCTGACGGCGCGGCAGAAACTTGGCCTGCAGTTTGCCACCGGCATTTTGATCGCGGTGGCGCTGATCGCGATGCAGACCTACGGCATGTATTCCACCAGCCTGTTCGTGCCGTTTTTCAAGCAGTTTCACCCCGACCTGGTGATTGGAACGCTGGTGCGAAATCCGCATCTGTGGCCGCTTGCGTTTCTTCCGTTTATTATTTTCGTCGCGCTGGTGATTGTGTTTTCGAGCAACGCGGTCAACCTCACAGACGGCCTGGACGGGCTCGCCATCGGCTGCACCGTAATCGCCGCGGGTGCTTTGGCGGTGCTCACTTACGTGAGTGGGCATGCTACTTTCGCGACTTATCTCGAATTGCAGCGCATGCCCCAGGTTGCGGAGCTGACAATTTTTTGCGGAGCGATGGTGGGGTCGTCCATCGGATTCTTGTGGTACAACGCGCATCCCGCCGAGGTGTTCATGGGCGATGTGGGCTCGCTGGCGCTGGGCGGCGCGATTGGAACCGTCGCAGTTATGATCAAGCAGGAACTGCTGCTGCCGTTTATCGGGGGAGTGTTTGTGATCGAGGCAGTTTCGGTCATCTTGCAGGTGGGCTCGTATAAGCTGCGCAAGAAGCGGATTTTCAAGATGGCTCCGCTGCATCATCACTTCGAACTGATGGGCTGGTCGGAGTCGAAGATCATTGTGCGCTTCTGGATCGCGTCTCTGGTCTTTGCGTTGTTCGCGCTGACGACATTGAAGTTGCGGTGACGGAGCACAGAGTCGGAGGGAATTTCTGATTTTTGCTTGCTGATGGTTGATGGAAAACCTTGGGTGCGCCTGCCGCGGTGGGCTCTTGAATCAGCAATCAACCATCAGCCATCAACAATGCCTCGAACCATGGAGCTCAAAGACAAACGCGTGCTGGTGGTGGGCCTGGGCAAGTCCGGCGTGGCGTCGGCGCTGTTTTTGAAGGCGCACGGGGCGCGCGTCACTGTGTCCGACACGAAGAGCGGCGACGAACTGCGTAACGAGATTCCGGTGTTGCTCGATCACGGCATCACGGTCGAAACGGGCGGGCATGGTGACCGTACGTTTCGCGGGCAGGACTTGATTGTAGTCAGCCCCGGAGTCCCCGTGGATGCGCCACCGCTGGTGCAGGCCAAGTCGCAGGGCGTGAGCGTGATTGGCGAGATTGAACTGGCGGCGCGCTTTCTGCCGGGACCCATCGTCGCGATTACCGGATCGAACGGGAAGACCACAACGACTACGCTCGCCGGCGAGATCATGACCGCCTCCGGTTTCCCGGCGCTGGTGGGCGGTAACATCGGGACACCGGCGATTTCGCTGGCCGAGCGCGCCCAGCCGGAAACGGTGATCGTGCTGGAGGTTTCGAGTTTTCAGCTGGAAACGATTCAGACGTTCCGTCCCAAGGTTGCCGTTGTGCTCAACGTCACGCCCGATCATCTCGACCGTCATCGCACGTTCGAGGCGTACACCGACGCGAAAGCGCGCGTTTTCGAAAATCAGCAACCGGGCGACTTCGCGGTGTTGAACGCCGATGATCCTACGTGCGTCGCGATGGCTGCGCGAACCCGGGCGCAGGTCTTCTGGTTCAGCCGGCAGAAGGAACTGACCCAGGGCGCGTCGCTTCAGGATGGGGAGATTGTTTTCCGCGGTCCGCGGGTTGCGCGGAAGGAAGTGAATCCCGCACCGTCGTTCGCACAAGACAGCGTGTTCATTGGGCCGAACGAACGGCAGACCATCATGCTGTCCTCTGAGGTTCCACTCAAGGGCGCGCACAATCTGGAAAACGTTTTGGCTGCCGTGTGCGCGGGCGTACTGATGGGCTGCGCGCACGAGAAGATTCGCCAGGCGGTGCGCGAGTTCAAGGCAGTGGAACACCGCCTGGAGTTTGTCGCCAGCATCGGCGGCGTCGATTACTACAACGATTCCAAGGCCACGAACGTGGATGCAACCATCAAGGCGCTGGAGTCGTTCCCCGCGAATATTCACCTGATTCTCGGCGGTAAGGACAAAGGCAGCGACTATACGGTGCTCAACGATCTGCTGCGCCAGCGCGTAAAGCGGGTGTACACGATCGGTACGGCCGCGGCCAAGATTGAGTCGCAAATCGCCAGCCCTTCAGGAGCCCACGGGAAAAACGGAGGCCCTGAAATTGTGCATGCCGAAACGCTTGACCATGCGCTGCGCAAGGCTCATGCCGCGGCGCAGCCCGGCGACGTGGTCTTGCTGGCTCCAGCCTGCGCCAGCTTCGATCAGTTCAAGAATTACGAACACCGCGGGCAGACCTTCAAGGAAATTGTGCGGGGGCTCGCCGCTGACATCAAAGTCACGAGCTGACGGCTGCGGTTTCATCCGGTTGTGATCTGAAATCCCGCCACCTGTCTGCCTTCAGGCCCGGGTCCGTCTCCGGAATGCGTTTTCGCGGGAATGTGATTTAGAATCACTGTGTCTGCCCGGGATCGTGGCACAATCTAGAGTGTCCCAGTTACGTTTCGGGGCAATCTGATCAGGGAGGCGCCTGCCGCAGAGTTTTACGCAAGGAGCCCGTCTTGGCACAAGAACAAGATAATCTCGCCATCAAAGACAGCCGCACCGGCCGCAACTATACCGTCCCCATCGAGAACGGGACGATCCGGGCGATGGATTTGCGGCAAATCAAAACCGGCCCGGAAGATTTCGGGCTCATGACCTACGACCCGGCGTTTATGAACACGGCCTCGTGCCGCAGCACCATCACGTTCATCGACGGCGACCGTGGAATTCTCCGTTACCGCGGATATCCCATTGAAGTGCTGGCTGAGCATTGCTCGTTTCTGGAGGTTGCATTCCTGCTGCTTTTTGGCGAACTGCCCACCGAGAACGAATTGAAGAGCTGGATGCTCGAGATTACCCACCACACCATGCTGCATGAGAACACCAAGAAGTTCATGGAAGGCTTCCGCTACGACGCTCACCCCATGGCCATGCTGGTGAGCACGGTGGCCGCGCTTTCCACGATCTATCCGGAGGCGCGGGAGATTCATGATGCCGGCAACCGGATGCTGCAAATCAAGCGGCTGATCGGGAAGATGCCCTCGATCGCCGCGATGTCATACCGCCACAACGCCGGCCTGCCCTACGTTTACCCGGACAACGATCTCAGCTACAGCGAGAATTTCATGAACATGCTGTGGAAAAAGGTCGAGCCCAAATACAGCGCCAATCCGGCGCTGGCGAAAGCCCTCGACATTCTTTTCATTTTGCATGCCGACCACGAGCAGAACTGCAGCACCAACGCTATGCGCTCGGTGGGCAGCTCGCAGGCTGATCCGTTTCTGTCGACGGCTGCGGCTGCGGCCGCGCTCTCCGGACCGCTGCATGGCGGCGCCAATGAAGAAGTGATTCGCATGCTCGACGAAATCGGCTCCAAGGAAAATGTTCCGGCGTATGTAAAACGCGTGAAAGAAGGTCACGGCCGGTTGATGGGCTTCGGGCATCGCGTCTACAAGAATTACGATCCGCGGGCCAAGATCATCAAGTGGACGGCGCAGCAGGTGTTCGAGGTTACGGGACACAATCCGAAGCTGGAGATTGCCCTGGAGTTGGAGCGCATCGCGCTCGAAGATGACTACTTCATCAAGCGCAAGCTGTATCCCAACGTGGATTTTTATTCAGGGATCATCTACCAGGCGGTCGGTTTCAAGCCGGAAATGTTCACTGTGCTGTTTGCGATTCCGCGTACTGTGGGTTGGCTGGCGCAATGGCAGGAGCTGATCAACGATCCCGAGCAGAAGATCGCGCGCCCGCGTCAAGTCTACCTGGGGCATGAGGTGCGCGACTTCGTCCCCATGGCGAAGCGCACGCCGCTGGTGACGGCGGGATAAGCGCCACGCCCTCACCCGCGGGGTCAGGCTTCGGCGCTGTCGCTCGCAGAAAACGCAGAAAAAACGGGGAGGCGGCGACGTGTTCCTGAAGGAACGCTGTGGAAAAAATACAGATGGGTGGCGGCTAGGTCATTGATATTTGTGGTTGAACGCTGAGAGCACAGGGTTTAGGCCTGTGCGAAACCTGTCTGCTTTAGTACAGTTTGAGTCCGCGAAACTAGACTTGACGTGCCCAATGGGATCATCCTGTTCTCGCCTGTTCTCGGCCGACGGCATCCTTTCCCGGTACTGATGTGATACAATAGTATTGCGTCACAGTAGTATGGACCATCATGATCCTGAGTTTCCGGGACAAGGAAACGGAGCAGCTGTGGCAATCGGGCAGAAATCGACGCCTTCCGGCCGACTTGCAGCGCAGGGCCTTCAAGAAACTAGCCATTTTGAATGCTGCGGTGGCGCTGGAGAACTTAAAGGTGCCGCCCGGGAACCAGCTCGAAGCACTCAGAGGGAACCGTGCCGGACAACACAGCGTCCGGGTGAACGAGCAGTATCGCGTTTGCTTCGTGTGGCGGAACGGAAATGCCTTTGAGGTAGAGATTGTGGACTATCACTAGCGCTAGGAGTGGGCATGCCGAAGGCGAGAAGGATTTTTGCGGTACACCCGGGAGAGATTCTTAAAACCGAATTCATGGAACCGATGGGCGTTAGCGCTTATGCGCTGGCGAAAGCGCTCAACTTTCCCGGCATCTATGAAGTGGTGCGCGGCGATCGAGCCATCAGCGCCGACACGGCCGTGCGTTTGGGAAAGTATCTTGGCCTGCCCGCGCAGTTTTGGCTGAATCTTCAGAATGACTATGACCTGAGAATTGCCGAAGGCAGCGGAATCGGCCGGGAGATCAAGCCCCGCAACGGTGTCGATCGCGCGGAAGCTGCCGTTACACGCTAGGTCCCTGTACCTGCCGCGAACCAAGACCAGCAACAACCAGCATTCAACAATCAGCAATTCCTTCTGCGATCTCCGCGCCGCCGTGATGAAATGAGACTCCGATGGCAAAGCGCGTGAGTGTCGATCGCTGGCTGTTTACCGTGACCATGCTCCTGGTGTTTGTCGGGATGGTGATGGTGTTTTCGGCGTCGGCGGTGATGGCGCGGGAACGGTTCGGGTCGGAGTACGCATTCCTGTCGAAGCAGTTGATGTGGGCGGCGGCGGGAATTGCCGCCATGGTCGTCGCGATGCGGGTGGACTACCGCCGCTACAAGCATCCCGCGCTGGTGTTTCCGCTGCTGGGAGTGACTACGCTACTGCTGATCTCGGTGTTTTTTCTTGACCGCTCGCACAACACGCATCGCTGGTTCCGGGTGGGTGCGTTTTCCTTCCAGCCTTCGGAGCTGGCTAAGCCGGTGCTGATTTTGTTTCTGGCATATTTTCTCGCCGGCCGCACCAAAGATAAAGACATGGACGACGCGCGCAACACGCTGCTGCCGGCGGCCGCGCCCGTGCTGGTGCTGCTGGGCCTGATCGTATTGCAGCCCGATCTGGGTACAGCGATTGCCTGCGCTGGCATTGCGGCTTGCATTCTTTATGTGGCGGGGATGCGGTTGCGCTATTTCGCGTATGCCTTCGGGGCCTCGCTGGTGCCGCTTTATTTCCTGATTTTTCATGTCGCTTTCCGGCGTGACCGCATTCTGGCGTTTCTGAATCCCTACGCCGAGCGGCAAAAGGCCGGATTCCATTTGATTCAGTCGCTGATTGCGGTGAGCACGGGCGGAATCACGGGCACGGGGCTGATGGAAGGCAAGCAAAAACTTTTTTATCTGCCGGAGCCGCACACCGATTTCATTTTTGCCGTAACCGCCGAAGAGTTGGGACTGGTGGGCGCGATGTTCGTGGTCACGCTGTTTGCCGTCTTCTTATGGCGCGGGATGCGGGCTTCGTGGCGCACGGAAGACGTTTTCGGACGATATCTGGCGGTCGGAATCACCAGCATGGTGGTGCTGCAGGCCTTCATCAACATCAGCGTGGTGCTGGGAATGATGCCCACCAAGGGGATTCCGCTGCCCCTGGTGTCGTACGGAGGATCGTCACTGTTTGTGACGCTGGCGTGTGTGGGCGTGCTGCTGAATATTACCAAACAGGCGGAGTGAAGAAATTGTTGATTGCAGATCCGAATCGTCAGAGTGTTCGAGTTCCGGCCCGACTTCGAATCTGAAACTGGGATTTTTAGCTCTCCCGGGATGCTAGTTCCGTTCGATGGGACCGCGCAGCCACTTCGCCAGCATCTCTTCGCTAAGTTTGCCGGCGGCGAGTGTCAGCATCATCGAGATGCAGACAGCGTCGTCGGCATCGAGCGTCCATCCGTTGAGATTCAGAAACAATCCCATCACCACGAAGGGGGTGCGCTTGTTTCCATCGAGAAAAGGTTGGTTGCGCGCCAGGCCGAACGCATAGGCCGCTGCCAGATCGGCGGCATCCGGTCGGTCACCGTAAGCCACCCGATTCTGTGGCCGAGCCATCGCCGACGAGAACAATCCCTCATCGCGCATACCCGGAACGCCGCCGTGTTCTGCGAGTTGCGCTTCATGGATGGCCAGCGCAACGCTCTCCACTACCCACGCCCTGCGCATGCGGTTATTTCGCCAGCGCGCGGAGCACGTCCCGGCGCTTCTTCATGATGCGCTCAGCTGCCTTCATCTGTTTTTCAAAGGCAGGGTCGTACGGACTGATGCGGTAGCCGTCAGGAGATTCGGCCAAAAATACAACGTCACCCTTCTCGACCTTGAGTTTCGACGCAGCTTCCTTGGGCAGCACAAAGCCCACCGAGTTGCCGATCTGCACGAGCTTCAGGGAAATCATGTTGCGCTCCAGGTAATAACATATGTTATTACCTCGCAAGGAGAGTCTAAGGATGTGGGGACCCCTGCACGCCTGTGGAATCCGTGGCCAGTTTGTCTGTAGTTTATAGTCACCTCATGCGCGCAATCCTGGCGGGCGGCGGGACGGGTGGACACGTGATCCCGGCGCTGGCCATCGCCAATCAACTCAAGAAAAGTTATGGAGCGGAGGTGCTGTTTATCGGGACGGCGCGCGGGATTGAGAACCGCCTGGTCCCGGCGGCGGGATATCCGCTGCAGCTGGTGCGGGTCGGCGCGCTAAAGAACGTGAGTCTGGTGACGCGGCTGAAGACGGCATTCGATTTGCCGCGAGCCGTCTGGGACGCGGGGCGCATGTTGAATCAGTTTGCACCTGACGTGGTGATTGGCGTGGGCGGATATGCTTCTGGTCCGGCGATGCTGGCGGCGTTGGTGAAACATATCCCTACGCTGGCGTTTGAGCCGAATGTGGTGCCCGGGTTTGCCAATCGCATGGTGGCGCGATTTGTATCGGCCGCTGCAGTGCATTTTCAGGAGACGGCGAAATATTTTCGGCATGCGGAAGTGACCGGAGTACCAGTTCGGCAGGCATTCTTTGAGATCGCAGTTTTGGGGACGAATCAGAAACGCGGCGAGGTGCCGACCCTTCTGGTGTTTGGCGGAAGCCAGGGGGCGTACGCGATTAATGAGGCGATGATCCGCTGCTTGCCCGTGTTGCGGCAGGAGGCGCCGGGGATTCACATCATCCACCAGACGGGCGAGCGTGACTATAATGACGCGCTGGCCGCCTATCGCGGGTTGCAGGATACGACGGGCGCGTCGGCGGCGAGTTTCACATTCGAGGTTTTCAAGTTTATTGAAGACATGCCGGCGGCGTTTGCGCGCGCGGATCTGGTGGTTTGCCGTTCGGGCGCGAGCACCGTGGCCGAGATTGCGGCGGCAGCGAAGCCGGCGGTTTTTGTGCCGTTCCCGCGAGCGGCGGACGATCATCAGCGGGTGAATGCCGAGGCGCTGGCCCGTGCCGGCGCCGCAGTGGTGGTGGAGGAGTCGAAGCTGGAGGGCGTCTGGCTGGCGGAAACGATTGCAGCATTGCTGCAGGATGCGCCACGCTTGCAGAAAATGAGCGTGGCGGCACGGAGTTTGGCGCATCCCAATGCGGCGGGGGATATCGCGGCGAATCCGAGATGAAGTTCGCCCGGTGCCCCATCTCTCGCCTTCTTTTCGAGAAGGGGGCGGCGCTAACGCGCTCTGGGCGAAGGAAAGCGAACGAAGCGGATTGCGACCGAGCTGTTATTTAGGCCTCTTCCCGCTCTTTCAGCTTCTCCAGAATCAGCGGCCCCAGCTGCGAGACGCTGCCCGCGCCTAGCGTCAGAATCATGTCTCCATCCTGGGCAGCCGCGGCGGCGGAATTCGCTGCATCGGCGAAGGAACTCACATACCGCACGCTCGGTTCGCCACTTCCGGCGATCGAGCCGCGTTTCGAGCTGATGCTCCGGGCCAGCGCCTCGGCGGTGATGCCCTCGATCGGCTTCTCGCTCGCCGCATAAATATCGAGCACGAACAACGAGTCCGCATCGCCAAACGCGGTGCTGAATTCCTCCATCAAGTCGCGCGTCCTCGTGTAGCGATGCGGTTGGAATACGACATGAATCTTGCGGAAGCCGCACGTCTTCGCCGCGGCCAGCGTGGCTTTGATCTCCGTGGGATGGTGGCCGTAGTCGTCGATCACGCTCACGCCCGCCGCCCGCCCGCGCAGCTGAAAGCGCCGGTCCACGCCGCGGAACTGGTCGAGCGCCGCGCGGATCGCCTCGACGCCAACGTCCAGTCCCACGCCCACCGCAATCGCGGCCGTCGCATTCAGAATGTTGTGCACGCCCGGCACGTGCAGCGTGAATTCGCCCAGGTCTTGTTTGCGATAGCTCACGCGAAACGTGTTCAAGGGCGGGTGCCCCATTTCTCGCGCGCCCGTAGCGGCAGAAGTAGGGATTTTGATCCAAAAATCCGACCCGCGTTTCGTTCCATACGTCACCGTGCGCCGCTGCACTTCTGGCAGCAGCCGCCGCAGCAGCGGATCGTCATTGCAGGCCACGACCATTCCGTAAAACGGCACGCGGTCCATGAACTCGAGAAAAGTTTTCTTCACGTCGCGCATGTTGCGGTAGCAATCCATGTGTTCGCGGTCAATGTTGGTCACGACGGAGAGTATGGGGGATAACTTAAGAAAGCTGCGGTCGCTCTCATCGGCCTCGGCCACCAGATACTGCGACTTGCCCAGCCGCGCGTTTGACCCCATCGCGTCCACGCGCCCGCCGACCACCACAGTCGGATCGAGGCCGCCCGCGGCCAGCACCGCCGCCACCATCGAAGTAGTGGTGGTCTTACCATGCATGCCTGCGATGGCGATGCCATACTTCAGCCGCATCAGCTCGGCCAGCATCTCCGCCCGCTGAATCACGGGCACGTGCAGCTTATGCGCCTCGGCCACCTCGGGATTCTCCACCGCGATTGCCGAACTGGTGACGACAACTTCCGCTCCCGCGACATTCTCTGCGCGATGTCCCTCGAACGTCGTCGCTCCCAGACCGGCCAGCCGCTGCGTCACCGCGGAACTTTTCAGATCGGAACCGGAAACCTTGTAGCCGAGGTTCAGCAGCACCTCGGCAATTCCGCTCATGCCGATCCCGCCGATGCCCACGAAATGGATGCGCTGAATCTTGGCAAACATCGATCAAAATCTTTCGCCGCGGATTTACGCGGATTCACGCGGATATAATCTTTTTCGAATCTCAAACACATCTTCGATTCGTGTCATCCTG